>Ga0164243_10001889_pt1 | contig 35101 bp, 30 predicted proteins | sample OricompcompostOP_FD_108781 | JGI IMG/M metagenome (GOLD analysis project Ga0164243, IMG submission 108781) | Organic Plus compost microbial communities from Emeryville, California, USA - Original compost - Organic plus compost (OP) | ecosystem: Engineered > Solid waste > Mixed feedstock >...
GCGCCGCCACGGCGCAGTGCTCGAGCGTGCGGTCGAGCCCGAACTTGGGGGAGCAGGTCACCGCGACCGTCGCACCCTGCGGGGTGCCCAGAATCTGCTCCCGGGCGCCCTTCAGGGGAATGAGTTCGAACGTGGCCTCGTCCAGCAGGTGGCGTAGCCGCTCGGCGGCGTCCGGTGGGCTGGCGTGCTGTTCGGCGGACATCCGGAGTCCTCTCGGTGCGCGGGGTTCGATGTGGGCGAACGGAAACGCTAGGCAGGTCACGGGTTGCGCGCGAGCCACGGAGCGAAGCGGTGGGCGCCGGCCCGCGAACGTCGCGTGTGGACCGGCGGTGCTTCGCCATCGGTACCCCGGCGTTTCGCCGAGTGGCTGTCGCGCGCGTGGCGGTGGTCCTAGGTTCGCTTCGAACTGCCCCGCGTCTACCCGCACTGATCCGACTGACCCGACCGCCTCCGAGAGGGAGCACGACAATGACGTCCACACCCACCAGCGCCGGTGTCCGGGACGGCTGGACCGAACCACCCGAGCGCGTGGCGGCGCACCTGGCCGCGGTGGCGGCCATGTGGGAGGAACTGCCCGGCCTGCTGCCGGAGATCATCGCCGCCCCGCAGGACCACACCGGTGCCGCGCCCCCGATCGGCGACATCGCCCGCCGCCTGGTGGCCATCCCACCGGTCGCCCCGCAGCCGGACGCCACCGACGGCGAGACCGAGGAGCTGGCCGGCACGACGTTCACGCACCGTTTCGCCGACGCGCCGGGGGATGCCGAGACCGTGCGGTGGCACTACGTCGAAAGCGGGCCCGCCGATGCCGAACCGGTCGTGTTCCTGCACGGCGTGCCCGATTCGTGGTTCCAATGGCACCTGGTGATGGCGTCGCTGTCGGACCGGCACCGCTGCATCGCCATCGACCTCAAGGGCTACGGCCAGTCCGACAAACGCACCGGCGACTACCGCCAGGAAGGTGTGGCCGGTCAGCTGCTCGCCCTGCTGGACACCATCGGCATCGACCGGTTCAACCTCGTCACCCACGACCGCGGCACGCCGCCCGCGGACCACCTGGCCGCGATGGTGCCGGACCGGGTCCTGCGCTACGGCCGCGGCCAGCAGCACCTGTGGCACCTGCACCCGGCGCTGCATCCGCAGGAAGCGATGTTCACCGCCCCCACCGCGCCGTTCGTGCTGGACGACGCCCGCACGATGACGATCGTCGCCTACACCGCGCTCGGGGCGAAACCGGTCGACGACGAGCTGCTCGTCCGCACCATCGCCGAGTTCTCCCATCCCGGCACCAGTTCCGCCGTCCCCCGGTACTTCCACTCCTCGTCGTTCCGGCAGGAGTGGGTGGAGCGCCGCACCCGGCTGATCCCCGCGTGGCGCTGCCCGGTGCTGCTTCTGCAGGGCAGGGACGATCCGGGGCAGCCCTACGAGTTCTACCGCGATCCGGAGGTGCTCGCGAAGCTGCCCGCGGGCAGCGGTCTGCACCTGCTCGACGCCGGGCACTTCTGGCCATTCGAAGCCCCGGCGGAGGCGGCCCGGGTCATCCGCGAGTTCCTGGACACCGAGATCTGAGGGAGACATCCGATGAGCGACGACACCGAGGGCATGACCTGGCCGGGCCTGCTGGACCGCTCCCGGGGACTCGGGCTGCACGCCGAGCAGCTGTTCCTGGTCCAGTCCACCCCGGTCGCCGGGTTCGGCCCGGTCGAGGCGGCTCTGGCCGAACACCTGCCGTACCAGAAACGCCTCGAGGACAGCGGGGTGATGTTCGCCGCCGGGCCGGTGGCCTCCGTCGACGGGCGGGCGTGGAACGGCGAGGGCGTGTTCGTCTACCGCGCCGCGGACCTCGACCAGGCCATCCGCATCGCGGAGGCCGATCCGATGCACGCGCGCGGCGCACGGCGGTTCACCGTCCGCGCGTGGTGCCTCAACGAGGGAACCGCCACCCAGGGCTGAGCCGCGTGGGTGCCCGGAGAGGCTTCCGGACCGTGCGCGCGGCCGGTAGCGTGGACCGCCGACCGGGAGGAGGCCGCCGTGGCCGAGGGCACCGTGCTCTGGTTCGACAGCGAATCCGGTGCGGGTGTCATCCGCGCCGACGGCGTGATCGTGCCGAAGCGGCCGTGGTGGCGCAAGCGGCGCCCGGTCGAGCCGGAACACCTGGACGTCGTCGTGCACTACGCGCAGATCCAGATGCGCGGGTTCAAGGACCTCTGCCCGGGCCAGCGGGTGGCGTTCCGGTGGTTCCGCGGACCGGACGGCGTCGCGGTGGCGGAGAAGGTCACCCCGCTGAGCGGACCCTACCCGCCGTGCTTCTGAGCCCTCGGCGCGCCGCGACGTCCGAAGTGGACTCGGCCAGCCCGCCACCACCGGCCTCCGAACGGGCGAGCAGCCACGCGGGGGTCACCTGTCCGGGGTGAGGCCGTGGGCGCCGGCGGTGCGCTCGAGCGCACCACCGGGCCCGCGGTACTCGCGGGGCTGGTGGCCGCGTGCCACGTCGTGCACCCCAGGCCCACCCGACACCGCGCGGGTTCCACCGGCCGCGAGTGGTCGAGGGTCCACGGCCGGGGGCGGAATGCTGGACCATCGGTCCATTCCCGGTGCCGTGGGGCGTCGCTAGCGTCCGGATCGTCAGCAGCCACACCGACGTGGAAGGGGCGCCATGGCGCGCACGAGTCGTATCCAGGGCCTGCGGGATCTGTCCGTCGAGGCCCGGCGCAAGTCCGTCGCCGACGCGGCCGGTCTGGACCCGGCCCACCTGGCGGCGTTCGACGCAGGTCAGGGCCTGACCACCGGCGCGGCCGACCACATGATCGAAAACGTCGTCGGGATCCTCGGGGTGCCGCTGGGCGTGGCGACCAACGTCGCCGTCAACGGGCGGGACGTGCTGGTCCCGATGGCCACCGAGGAGGCGTCGGTGGTCGCCGCGGCGAGCAACGCGGCCAAGATCGCCCGCATCCACGGCGGGTTTCGCACGTCCTCGACCGCACCGGTCATGCAGGCGCAGATCCAGATCGTCGACGTCACCGATCCGGAGGCCGGGCGGGTCCGGCTGCTCGAGGCGCGCGACGAGCTCATCGACCTGGCCAACGCGCAGGACGAGAAACTCGTCGAATTCGGTGGCGGGGTGCGCGACATCGCCGTGCGCGTGGTTGCGTCCCGGGCGGGCACCTACGTCGTGGCCCACCTGCGGGTCGACGTGCGCGACGCGATGGGCGCCAACGCGGTCAACACGATGGCCGAGGCCGTGGCCACCCGGGCGGCGGAGATCGCGCGCGGCCGGCCACTGCTGCGGATCCTGACCAACAAGGCGGACCTGCGGCTGTCCCGTGCCCGCGCGGTGTTCGACTCCGAGGCGCTCGGCGGTGCCGCGGTGGCCGACGACATCGTGCACGCCGCCGCGCTCGCCGAGGCCGATCCCTACCGCGCCGCGACGCACAACAAGGGGATCATGAACGGCATCACCGCGGTCGTCCTCGCCACCGGCAACGACACACGCGCGGTCGAGTCGGGTGCGCACTCGCACGCGGTGTCCGCCTCCGGCCGCTACACCTCGTTGTCCCGCTTCGAGAAGGACGCCGACGGCAACGTCGTCGGGACACTGGAACTGCCGATGCCGGTCGGGCTCGTCGGCGGCGCCACGAAGGTCCACCCGGCGGCGCAGGCCGCGGTGACGCTGCTCGGGGTGCGCACCGCCACCGAGCTGGCCGAGATCATCACGGCGGTCGGGCTGGCGCAGAACTTCGCGGCGGTCCGGGCGCTGGCCACCGAGGGGATCCAGCGCGGCCACATGACGTTGCACGCGCGCAACATCGCCACCACGGTGGGCGCGACCCCGGACGAGGTGCCTGCCGTGGTCGCCCGGTTGGTCGCCGACGGCACCGTGCGGGCCGACCACGCCGAGACGGTCCTCGCCGAGCTCCGCGCGGGTCGCTGACCGCTGCTCGCGGACGGTCTCACGCGTCCGCGAGCAGGCGGGCGAGCCGCACCGCCACGGTGATCCGGAACAGCCGGTCGGGCTCCTGCCAGTCCTGGCCGAGCAGCTCGCCCGCCCGCTCCAGCCGCTGCAGGACGGTGTTCTTGTGCAGGTGGAGCGCGCGGGCGGTGGCGATCGGGCTCATCCGGTTGTCCAGATAGGACGCAAGGGTGGGCAGCAGCGTGCCCCTGCGCTCGGCGTCGGAGTCCAGAACCGGACCGATGACGCGCCGCACGAAGGCCTGCACCCGCGCGTGTCCCGGTCCGAACAGCGCCGTGTAGGGCAGGTAGTCCTCGACGGTGACCGCGGCGTCGTCGAGGCCGAGCGAGGGCAGGATCCGCACGCACGCCAAGGCCGCGTCGACCTGCTCGCGCAACTCGTCGGGCACCCCGGTCACTCCGGCGCCCACTGCGAGCACCGGGGCGCGGACCGCGCGGCCCACGGTCGCGTGGACGAGCTCGCTCGCCGTCGCCGGATCGGGCTCGGGCAGCACGACGACGATCCGGCCCGCGTGCTCGCCGGTCAGACCGCCGATGCGGCGCAGCACGCGGCCCGCCTCGCGGCGCAACTCGGCGCGCACCGAGGCGACCACGACCGACCGCAGTTCTCGCAGCCGAAGGCCACGCGCACGGGCGCGGGTGGCGATGTCGACCCTGCGGTCGGGGTCGTCGCCGAGCATGTCGGCCAGCAGGTCGCTGCGGACGCGTTGCTCGGCCTCGATCATCGAATCCTGTTTGAGGTTGAGCAACGCGGTGATCTGGGCGGCGCGTTCGGCCGTGCGCAGCTCGACCGGTCCGAACTCGACCTCGCCCTCTTCGAGCAGCAGCGCCCCGAGGAGCGCGGGCCCGGCCAGGACCGCGACCGCGTAGGTGGCCGCGCCCGCCGGGGCGCACCGGCCGCTGCGACGGCTGCGGTCGACCGCGTCGGCGACGGACCCGTCCAGGTCCTCCGGGTCGAGCAGCGTGACCTGGCAGCGCAGCGCCCGGCCCAGTGCGGTGGCGACGTCCGGCGCCTCGCCACCGTCGAGCACGAGGCTGGTGAGGTCGCTGTGCACCTCGCTCGCGCGTTCCATCGCCTCGACGTGGCGGGCGAGTTCACCGTAGGCGCGCTGGGTCTCGTGGGTCAGCTCCTGGGAGCGGGCCAGCAACCGCGCGGTCTGCAACACGATCGCGGCGTGGTCGGCGAAGGCGGACAGCAGGGAGATCTCCTCGGGGGAGAAGGCGTGTTCGACGCGGTTGGCGGCGAACAGCACCCCGATCACCTCGTCCCCGGCGAGCAACGGGACGCCCAGCAGCGACACCAGCCCCTCGGCCTCCACCGCGGCGTCGATCCGGGAATCGTGCGGTGCCTGGGTCATCGCGGCGTACTTCGACGTCCAGTGCGGTCTGCGGCCTTCGACCACCTGGCTGGCCAGCCCCATCCCGGGCGGCACCCGCAGTCCGAGGAAGGCGGGCTCGACGGTGCCCAGGGTGGTGCGCACCCGCAGTTCGCGGGTACCCGGGTCGAACTCCGACAGGTAGGTGACGTCGGTGCCGACGAGATCGTGGGCCCGTTCGACGAGCCTGCCGAGGAGTTCGTCGACGTCGCGCAGCTGGGCGAGTTCGCGCGCCGAGGAGAACAACGCGGCCAGTTCCTGCCCGCGCCGCCGCCAACGGTCCGACGTCGCGCGAAGGCGCCGCACCTCGTACCGGATCCGCCCGACGTCCGCATCGGACAACCGGGCCTCGTCGAGCAGACCGTCCAGATCGACCTCCTGCTCGCCCGAGGCCGCCTGGAGCAGGCCGAGCACGATTTCCACATCGAGCGTGCCGGTCACCGCGCCGCCCACCTCCTAGGCTGATCGTCCAGCGCTTCGGCGGTCATTCTGGACGAACCATACATAGCCCGAGCGGCCGCGCGCTCGTACTGTCCACACCGCGGGTGAGACGGCGCGTTCCCGTCGATCCGGCACGGTCCGCACCGACGCAGTCAAAGGAGACAGCGAGCATGACGCTTCACGTGGGCATCGACGTCGGCGGCACGTTCACCGATGCCGTCGCGATCGTCGACGGGCGCGCGATCCGGGGCAAGGCGTTCTCGACGAAGGACGTCACCACCGGGATTCTCGGCGCACTGGGCGTGCTGCGGGAGCGCGCGGGGATGGCCGAACCCGAGTTCTTCGCGGCGGTCGACCGCTTCGTCCTGGGCAACACGATCGTGACCAATGCGGTCGACGAGCAGAAGTACGCCGCGGTCGGCCTGCTGACCACCCAGGGTTTCCGAGACACGCTGCGCATCGCCCGCTCGGCGCGCACCGACGAACGTGATCCGCACGCGATGACGGCACCACCGGACATCGTGGAACGACGGCGCATCGTCGAGGTGCCCGAACGGGTCGACGCGCACGGCAGCGTGCTCGTACCGCTCACCGACAACGCGATCGCGGAAGCGGTGAACACCGTTCTGGCCACCGGTGCCGAGGCGATCGCGGTATGCCTGCTGTGGTCGTTCCGCAACGCCGCGCACGAGCGGGCGATCGGCGACTACCTCGACAAACACCACCCGGACCTCCCGTACACGCTGTCCAGCGAACTGACCCCGGTGTACCGCGAGTACGAGCGGATGGTCACCACGGCGCTGGACGCGGCGGTCAAACCGATCGTGGCGTCGCACTTCGACCACCTCGCCGAGGAACTGCGGAGCAGGGGCCTGCGCACCCGCGTGCAGATCATGCAGGTGCACGGCGGGTTCCTGTCCGTGACGGAGACGGGGAAGGCGCCGATCTCGATGTTCAACTCCGGCCCGGTCGGCGGCGTGACGGGCGCGCGGCTGCTCGGCAAGCAGCTCGGCCGCAGCCGGGTCCTCACCGCGGACATGGGCGGCACGAGCCTCGACGCGGCGGCGATCATCGACGACGAGTTCCGGTTGCTACCGCGCGCCGAGATCGGCGGCCTGCCCACGAGCCTCACCGCGGTGGACATCGAAACCATCGGCGCGGGTGGCGGCAGCCTCGCCTGGGTCGACGGGCGGAACCTGCTGCGGGTGGGCCCGCAGAGCGCGGGCTCGACCCCCGGACCCGCCTGCTACGGCAAGGGCGGCACCCGTCCCGCCGTCACCGATGCCGCGCTCGTGCTCGGACTCATCAACCCCGGCTACTACCTCGGCGGCACCGTTCCGCTGTACGTCGACCAGGCGCGCGATGCCCTGCGCAAACACGTCGCCGAACCGCTGGGAACCACCGTGGAGGCGGCCGCCGAGGGCGTCTACCGGCTGGCCACGTCGCAGATGTCGAACGCGCTGCGCAAGATCACGGTCAACCGCGGTCACGACCCGCGCGAGTTCACCCTCGTCGGCTTCGGCGGCGCCTGCGGGTTGTTCGCCGCCGCGATCGCCGCGGAGGCCGGCGTGCGCGAGGTCGTGATCCCGCGCAACGCGGCGGTGTTCTCCGCACATGGCCTGATGCACGCCGACTCGGTGTTCTCCGCGGTGCAGACGAGCCCGTGGACCCCGGACCAGCCCGCCGAGGTGCTGGACAAGGAGTTCGCCGCGCTCGAGCAACGCGCCCGGGCCTGGTTCGACGCCGAGGAGATCCCGGAGGACCGGCGCGAGCTGTACCGCGAGGCGGACATGAAGTTCGTCGGGCAGATCTTCGAGGTGACCACCCGACTGCCGGGCGGCACGTTCACCGAGGCCGACAAGGACGAACTGCGCGCCCGCTTCATCACCGACTACGAGGAGGAGTTCGGGGCGGGCACGGCGTGGACCGAGGCCGAGATCCTCCTGGTCAACTCCCGGGTGCGCGCGATCGGGCGCAGTGACGTGCAGACGGTGCGCGACGCGGGCGCGGCCCGGGACAGTCACGAACGCAGCCGTCGCGCGGTGATCGAACCGCTCACCGGTGCCCGGGCCGAGGTCGACGTGCACCGCGGGTTCGGGGCGGAGGGGCGAGTCCAGGGCCCGTGCCTGCTGGAGGAGCCCGACACCACCGTGTACGTGCCCACCGGTGCCACCGTGGAGCTCACCGGCAGCGGTGACTTCCTGATCGACCTCGCCGGCCGCTGACCCCCGCGCGTCAAAGGAGACGACCCATGACCAGCACTTCGCACGCGTTGCCGGAAGGCTTCGACCCGGTCACCCTGGAGGTGATCCGGATGCGCCTGGACTCCATCGTGGAGGAGATGGGCATCGCGATGATCCGCTCGTCCGGCTCCCCGGTGATCACCGAGGCCGGGGACTTCAACACGGCACTGTTCGACCCGACCGGGCGGATCTACGCCTACTCCGACTATGTCCAGTTCCACATCGGATCGGGCAGCGTCGCCGTGCAGAACCTGGTGAAGGCCATCGAGGGCGAACCGCTCGCCCCCGGCGACGCGTTCATCTGCAACGACCCGCACACCGCGGGCGCGAGTCACCCGCCGGACACCAACGTGATCTCGCCGATCTTCCACGGCGAGGAGCTGATCGGCTGGGCCCAGTCGCAGGCCCACCTGGTGGACGTCGGCGGGATGACGCCGGGCGGTTTCGCACCTGGCGCCCACGACTGCTACGCCGAGGCGCTGCGGCTGCCGCCCGGGGTGAAGGTGTTCGAGAAGGGCGAACCGGTCGAGTGGGTGCGGCGCATCCTGCTGAACAACGTGCGGGTGCCCGCGCTGTTCTGGAACGACGTGCGCAGCCTCGTCGCAAGCAACAACACCGGGATCCGCCGGCTACTGGGCACCATCGAGGAGTTCGGGCTCGAGCGGTTCCGCGACTACACCCGCCTGTCGTTCGAGCTGGCCGAGCAGGTGGTGCGCGAGCGCATCGCGCGCATCCCCGACGGCACCTACCGCGCCGAGGAGTGGACCGAACACAACGGCCACGTCGACGAGCTGTACCGGATCGCGTGCATCATGACCAAGCGCGCGGGCCAGATCACCTTCGACTTCACCGGCTCCAGCGAACAGACCGACGGCTTCGTCAACTGCAGCTACGGCGCGCTGGTGGGCAGCGTCGCGTCCGCGATCGTGCCGATCCTGGCCTGGGACGTGCCGTTCAACGAGGGCGTGATGACCGCGTTCGACATCGTGGCCGAACCCGGATCGATCGTGAACCCACGGCCGCCTGCGCCGATCAGCAACGGTCACCTCACCACCGGGGCCCGGGTCAGCAGGCTGGTGACGAAGCTGATGAACGACGCCTGCCACCGCAGCGACGACGACACCGTCCGCGAGCGCACGCAGGGGGTGTGGGGCGATTCGTGGACCGGTGGGATCTCGGCGGGCACCACCGATGAGGGCGAGTACTTCGTGCTGTTCAACATGGACGGTGGCGGCATGGGCGCGGGCGCGCAGCCCGACCTCGACGGCCTCGACTGCGCCGGGATGATGACCCAGGTCAACAACATGCTGCCGGACGTCGAGATGAACGAGATGCTCTACCCGGTGCTGTACCTGTGGAAGCAGCTCAACAGCGAGAGCGCCGGCCACGGCGCCCACCGCGGTGGACTCGGCCTGCGCTTCGCGTGGACGCTGCACGGGGCGGGTTCGGTCACGCAGACCGTGTTCGCCCCGGCGGCCCAGGTCACCGCGGACGGATTCGGCGGTGGCCTGCCCGGCGGTGGCAGCGGACACGAAGTGTGGCGCGGCACCGACGTCGCGCGGATGCTCGCCGACGGCCGCGTGCCCACCCCGGAGACGCTGGGCGCGGCGGAGAAGGAACTGCTGGCCGTCAACCAGCAGTCGGTCACGATCGGCACCGGCGACGTGCTGGTGGAATGGATCGCCGGTGGCGGCGGGTACGGCGACCCGCTGCTGCGCGACCCGCGGCTGGTGGCGGCCGACGTCGGCAACGGCTACGTCAACGCCGCGACCGCGCGGCACACCTACGGCGTCGTCCTCGTCGACGGCGCCGTGGACGAGGACGCGACGCGGCAGGCGCGCGCCGTCCTGCGCCGGGAGCGCCTCGGCGCCACCCCGACGCAGGAGGTGTCGCCGACCGCGCCCGCCGGCGCCTCGGCACCGCGCCGGGACGCGCAGGGCTGGTACGTGCCCGCCAGCGGCGCCCGGCTCGGCAGTGGGGACGACTGGCGCGACGCGGCGCTGCGCGCCACCGGCGTGGCCGCCGACCGGCTCGCCGAGCACGGCATCCGCGTCCGTGCGCGCGACACGGGTGCGAGGGTGCTCGTCGACGAGTTCTACAGCCCGTCCTGTGGCACGCTTCTGGAAATGCGCGTCCGCGTCGAGGCGAACTGAGGGGGGCACATGACCACCGACCACGACACGACGCTCGCGGGACTGCTGCCGGGCGGGTTGTCCGAGGGCGCGTTGCGCGGCATCGTCGTACTGGACATCACCCGGGTCGTCGCGGGCCCGTTCTGCTCGATGCTGCTCGCCGACCTCGGCGCCACCGTGATCAAGATCGAGAACCCGGCTGACCCGGACTACGCCAGGGACTTCCCACCGAAGCTGTCCGCGGAGTCGGGAGAGGAGTTCAGCGCGTTCTTCGCGCAGTTCAATCGCAACAAGTTCGGGCTGACGCTCGACCTGTCCACCCCCGAGGGCAAGGAGCTGCTCACGACGCTGGTGCGGCGCGCCGACGTGGTGGTCGAGAACTTCCGGCCGGGCACGATGGACAAACTCGGCGTGGGTTACGAGGTGCTGCGCGAGCACAACCCCCGGCTGGTGTACACGGCGATCTCCGGGTACGGGCAGACCGGCCCGTACCGCAGGCGTCCTGCCTACGACAACAGTGCGCAGGCCACCGGCGGCTTGTGGTCGATGAACGGTTTCCCCGATCGCCCGCCTGCGCGGGTGGGCACGATCATCGGTGACCTGTCCGCGACCCTCTACGCGGTGATCGGCACCCTGGCGGCGCTGCGTCGCGCGGAGGCGACGGGCCACGGCCAGATGGTCGACGTCTCGCAGCAGGACTCGGTGCTCAGCCTGACCGAGAACGCCGTGGTGTCCTACACGGTCGAGGGCAAGGTGCCCGGGCCGCTGGGCAACGAGCACCCGTTCGTCAAGCCGTACGAGCTGTACCCGTGCCAGGACGGCTTCGTGTTCTTCGGCGGCTACACGGACAAGTTCTGGCGCCTGTCCTGCGGGTTGTTCGGCGAACCCGAGGTGGCCGACGACCCCGAGATCGACACGATGGCGAAGCGGTTCGACCCGGAGGTCTACGAACGGCGGGTGCGGCCGTTGCTGCACAAGTGGTTCGCCGACCGGACGAAGTCCGAACTGGAGGAGATCGTGGGCGACGCGGTGCCGTTGAGCGCCGTGAAGGACATCGCCGAGGTCGTGGAGGACCCGCAGATCGCCGCCCGGGACATGGTGGTGGACGTGTCCTACCCGGACTTCGGGCCGCTGCGCATGTTCGGGTCCCCGATCAAGCTCGGCGTGACCCCGACCCAGCCGCGCGGACTCGCACCGAAGGTCGGTGAGCACGCGGACACGGTGCTGCGTGCGCTGGCCGACCTCGACGAGCAGCGGATCGCCGAGCTGCGCGAGAAGGGGGTGATCTGATGGGCGGCATCACGCTGGAACGCGACGGTGCGGTGGCGATCATCCGGTTCGACCGGCCGGACAAGATGAACGCGCTGACCCTCGCGATGTACGAGGAGCTCGGTGCGGCGTTCGCCGAGGTCCGCGACGACGAGGCGCTCGCCGTCGCGATCCTCACCGGCAGCGGGGATCGCGCGTTCTGTGTGGGGGCCGACCTGACCGAGTCGATCCCGGCGTTGGCGAGCGGGCGATTCGACATCTCCGAGTGGGACGCGGCGCACCAGAAGCACACGACGTTGTTCAAGCCGGTGATCGCCGCGGTGAACGGGCTGTGCCTCGGTGGCGGTTTCGAGATCATGCTGTCCACCGACATCCGGATCAGTGCCGACACGGCCGAGTTCGGGCTGCCGGAAAGCGGCGTCGGCGTCGTTCCCGCGGGTGGCACGCTCACCCGGCTGGCGCGGCAGATCCCGTACCCGTGGGCGATGGAGCTCATGCTCGAGGGCTCGCGGATCTCCGCCGCCCACGCCCTGCGGTACGGCCTGCTCAACGACGTCGTGGCGGGCGATCGCCTGATGGAGGCGGCCCTGGAGCGCGCGCACCGTCTGGTGGGAAAGAGCGGGACGGCGCTGGCGACCATCAAGGAGGCGGTGCTGCGGCTGGGTGACCTGCCGCAGGAGCAGGCCTTCCACAGTGAGGCGCTCTACGGGCAGCGGGCGTTCACCTCGGCCGACGCCACGGCCGGGCTGGCGGCGTTCGCTGCGCGCAGGCCCCCGCTGTTCCCGTCGCGGGAGGGTGCGCAGCCGCCGCCCTGAGCGGGCTTCACCGGCGCGCGGTGTCGAGCACGAACCGGCCCCCGGCGACGGCCTCGCACACGGCGGCCAGCGTCTCCGGGGCCGTGTGCGCCGTCGTGTCGACGGCGTGGTGTTCCAGGTCGCCCAGGTCGGCGAACTGGTCCCACAGCGTGAGTACCGGCCCCGCGTCCACGAGCGCGTCCGGTGCTGTTCGGGCCTGGGCGCGGCGCAGCGCCTCGGGCCGGGACGGGCGCAACACCACGTAGTGCAGGCGTGGCGTGTCGTGGAAGTGGGGCAGCATCCACGGCCCGACGATCCCGTCGACGACGGTGACGAACCCGCCCGCCGCGTAGGTGATCGCGGCACGCCGGATCACCTGCATGACCGTGACGTTCTGCTGGTGCGATTCGGGCAGGTGCGGCGGGATCGCACCCGCGACGATGCACTTCCAGAAGTCGTCGGTGTGCAGGTGCACCGACCGGGGGAACTCCGCCGCGAGCGCGCGTGCGGTGGTCGATTTGCCCGCGCCGGGTGGCCCGGTGAGGATGACGATGTCCGAAGCGGACCGATCCGATGTGGACATCCGCGGTCACCGGTGGCTGAAGGTGCGCCGGTACTCGCGGGGTGTGCACCCGCGGTGCGCGGTGAACTGGTCGCGCAGCACGGCCGCGCTGCGGTACCCCACCCGGTGCGCGACGGTCTCCACCGCCAGGTCGGTGGTCTCCAGCAGTTCCTCGGCGCGGCTGAGGCGTTGGGCGTGCACCCACGCGTGCGGGGTGGTCCCGGTCGCGGCCTTGAAATGCCGGATGAACGACCGCTTGCTCATCAGCGCATGCCGGGCCAGTTCGTCGACGCTCAACGGCAGCTGCAGGTTGTCCCGGGCCCACGCGAGGATGTCGTTGAACCGGTGCCCCGTGCCCGCAGGCACGGGCGCGGCGATGAACTGTTGCTGCCCGCCCTCCCGGTGCGGCGGGGTGACCAGGGCCCGCGCCACCGCGTTGGTGAGCGCTGCGCCGTGATCGCGGCGCAGCAGGTGCAGGAACAGATCCATCCCCGCGCTGGCACCCGCCCCCGTCACGACGCGGCCGTGGTCGATGTACAGCGCGCCCGGCCGCAGGGTCAGCCGCGGGAACCGGCGGGCCAGGTCGTCGGCGTAGGCCCAGTGCGTGGTGACGTCCAGCCCGTCCAGCAGACCCGTCGCCGCCAACGGGTACACCCCGATGCAGCTGCCCGCCACGGTCGCGCCGGACCGGTGGGCGGCACGCAGCGCCTCCACCAGCTCGTCGTCGGGCTCCCCGGGCTCCGCCGCGGTGCCCAGCACGACCACGAGATCGGTGCCGATCATCGCGTCCAGGCCGTGTTCGACCTGCACTGTCGCACCCATGTCGGTGGCCAGCGGTCCCGGCTCCGCCGTGCAGACCACGAGCTCGAAGGACGGCATCCAGTCCGCTCGCTTCTGGAACACCGCGCTGACCATGCCCAAACCGATGGTCGCGACCCCGGACGGCGCGTACACCGCGACCGTGCTCACTGCCCCCATGCGCCCAGTGTGGCACAAAAACCGACTTGCGTGGCATTCGTGCCACTGGTTCGCCACCGGCAGTCCCGGCAGGGTAGCGGACACGGGGAGACCGGAACGTGCGGGATCTTCCGTGCCGTGCAATCACGAAACTGGGGAGTTTTCAGTGAGCGACAAGGTGAAGAAGGCATCCGTGGCCGCGGTGATGACCGGTGTTGCGCTCGGCGCCGCGGCGCTGGGGGCGGGATCGGCCTCGGCCGCGCCGGCGAGGCCGGCGGGTGTGGTGACGATCCAGGGAACCTGCGGGGACACCTACAACCCGTCCGTGGGGGGTGGCGCGGCGGGCTGGACCATCACGTGCGCCGCAGGCAAGGTTCGCGTTCAGGGCTGGGTGAAGGACACCGATGCCGACGGCAAGGCGGCCGAGGTGTACGGCACCTGGGAGGACGGGGCCGGCTTCGGCACCGTTCGCGCGGGTGGCGAGGGCAAGAAGGTGGAATTCGACAAGGGCCACAAGGGTTCGTCGGTGAAGCTGTACCTGCGCGTCATCTGACGTTGCGACCCTGGGGGTACGGGCGCCCCGTCACCGCCGGTGCGGGACGGGGCGCCCGTCGCGCTCACCGCGGCGTCGCCGCGGTCGACCACGGTGAGTGGGCGAAGGGGGCGGGCGCCACCGTCGCGCGGATCTCCACCTGCCGGTGCCGCTCCACCCGGGCCTTGCGGGAGCCTCCGTCGGGCTCACCCCACAGTACGACGACCTCGGTACCGGGCTCGGCGTGCGCGGGATCGACCATGGCCAGGGACAGGACGCGGCGTTCGTTGGCCGAATACCCACAGAACGTGGACACCCCGGCCGGCGCACCGCCGACGAGCACCTGGTCCCGTTGCCCGAGCGTGGCGTAGTCGGCCAGCGGGAAGTCGAGGTACTTCGCGGGTGTGCCCCGCTCCAGCAGGGACCCGAGGACGGCCAGGACGTCATCGCGGTTCCACAGGAGCGTGACCTTGCGTCGCGCGGCGCCGGGATCCATGCGTTCGAGCGCTTCCCGGCCGATGAAGTCGTGGTCGAACTTGACGATCTTGCCATAGCCGAGGTCGAACGGGGTCGTGTAGTAGTCGTCGATGCGCTCGCCCCGGAAGCTGCCCGCCAGCTGCCACCGCCCCTCCCAGCCGTCCGCGGGCAGCCATTCGCGGTACTCGCGCAGGGCGTCGTCGGTGTAGACGGCCGGTACCGGGCCCGCGATCCAGCCGGACTCCTGGGTCGCGCTGTAGTAGGCGGTCATCCCGCCCTGGCGGAGTCCGAACTCCTCCCCGGCGCGCAGCAGGGCCTCGTGCACGAGCTTCTGCCCGGCGTGCGGCCCGCTGATCTCGTACGCCTTGTGGCGTCCGGCCATACCGTGGCGGAGCACGAGCACCTCGACGCCCGCGACGGAGGTGGTGAAGGTGCGGAAGAGCCCGGGGTCGGGGATGGGGCCGCCGACGGCCTTCTCGAAGATCGGCGCAGCGTGCGGTCCGTCGAGCTGGTACCGGAACCGGGTCCGGTGCCCGCTGGTGTTCTCCGCGGTGTTGTCGTCCCGGACCAGGTCGACCTTCCAGTCGCCCGCGCCGGCCTGGTACTCGATCCAGTTCAGCAGCGGCATGCTGCTGACGAGTTCGAAGCTGTCCTCGCCGTGGGGGTAGAGGATGCAGTCGCCGATCACGTAGCCCTCGGAGGTGCAGCCGACGAGCTGCTTGGCCCGTCCCGGCTCGAGGTTGGCGAAGCTGTTCACCCCGATCCGGTCGAGCAGGGCGCGGGCGTCCGGACCGGACACGAACAGTTCGGGCATGTGGTGGGTCTGGTCGAACAGTACCGCGGATTCGCGCCAGGCGATCTGTTCGTCACGCCAGTTCGAGAACTCCGCCGGAACGGGGAGTTTGCCGGACTGCGCGCGGGTGTTGAGGCCGGGGCTGTCGTGGTAGAAGTAGTCGACAAGGTCGGGGTGGCTGTCGAGCAGATCCTGCAGGGACCGCCCCTGGGCGCGTTCGGGCATGACCGGACCTTTCTGGTGGAACCGTGACAACGGGCGTGACGTGCCGCTCACCGCCCACGCTAGGGACGCTGTGCTTCGCCGGGGAGCCGTCAGGCGAAGCAGGGGACGCCGATCCTGGCGTGGTGCGCAAGACCCGGCCTACGATGGAGGTCACTCGTGTCCACCGCGCAGCATCCCGGGGGTTGTATGCCTGCGTTCGCCGACCCCGCCCGCCAGGCACGCACCGGGGACGCCGTGGTGCGGGCGCTGGCCGCGTACAAGCGTTACGAGACGGGCGATCTGCACGTCGCGGAAGCCGAGATCAGGCGTTTCATGGCGCCGGGCAGGCTGTGGGCCCGCCCCGGCGACCGGGTCGACGCGCGGGCCTTCTACGCCGACACCGGCTCGGTGGGGGTGGGGCGGATGAGCTACGGCGCGGAAGTCGTCGTCGACCGGCCCACGGCGTCCCGGTACCTCGGGATCGCCATCCCGCTGTCGGGCCGTCTGCGCATCCGGCGGGGACGCGACACCGTCGACGCGCGGGCGGGTGAGTCGCTCGTCGTGATCGCGCCGCACGGCCGGTCCGTCACCGAGTGGAGCGCCGACTGCGACGCGCTCATGCTGCGCGCGACCACGTCCGCGCTCACCCGGGCCGCGCGGGTGCTGACCGGGGGGCGGGACCCGGGCCGGGCGCCGCGGTTCGCGCACCAGGTGCTGTCACTGGAGCAGGGGCACGCGGTGTACAGCGCGGCCCGGCTGCTCGCCGAGACCTTCGGGCGCTACGCCGACGTCGACGCGGTCCCGACCGGATTGCTGCACCAGCTGTCCGAGCACGCGCTGAGCGCGCTCCTGCTCGGACTGGAACACGACCTGAGCGCACCCACCCGGCCCGCCCACCGCGCGGCCCCGAGCGCGGCAGTGCGGTCGGCCCTGCGGCTGATCGAGGACGAGACCTCGGCCGCGGTCAACGTCGGCGAGCTGGCGCGCCACGTCGGCGTCACCGTGCGCGCGCTCGAACTGGGGTTCCGCCGGGCGCTCGACGAGACCCCGCACGAGTACCTGCGGCGGGTCCGGCTCGAGCGGGCCCACCGGGACCTGCTGGCCGCCGACCCGGCCGAGGGCGCCACGGTCACCGAGATCGCCTCCCGGTGGGGGTTCTTCCACACCGGTCGGTTCGCCACCGCCTACCGGGCGGCCTACGGCGTCCTGCCGTCGGTGACGCTGCGTTCGGCAGCGCGAGCCGCGACGGCGTGACCGCCGGGCGGCGCCGACGGTTACGCGCCCGCGTGGCGGGTAACCGCGGACGTGCCGTCGTGCCGACCGGTGGGGCGGCACGGCCGACCGCGTGGAGGAGGCGCCGTGCGTGCGATGGTCTACCGAGGGCCGTACAAGATCCGCGTCGAGGACAAGGACGTGCCCGCGATCGAACACCCCGGTGATGCGATCGTACGCGTCCAGCTTGCCGCCATCTGCGGCTCGGACCTGCACCTCTACCACGGGATGATGCCTGACACCCGCGTCGGTACCACGTTCGGCCACGAGTTCGTCGGCGTGGTCGACCAGGTGGGCTCCGGCGTGCGCAACGTCGCGCCCGGTGACCGGGTGATGGTGCCGTTCAACGTCTTCTGCGGCACCTGCTGGTTCTGCGCCCGCGGCCTGTACTCCAACTGCCACAACGTCAACCCCAACGCCACCGCGGTCGGCGGCATCTACGGCTACTCGCACACCTGCGGCGGCTACGACGGCGGTCAGGCCCAGTACGTCCGGGTGCCCTTCGCCGACGTCGGCCCCACCGTCATCCCCGGGTGGATGGACGACGAGGACGCGCTGATGCTGACCGACGCGCTGCCCACCGGGTACTTCGGCGCGCAGCTGGGCGACATCGTCGAGGGCGACGTCGTAATCGTGTTCGGCGCAGGCCCGGTCGGTCTCTACGCCGCGCGGTCGGCGTGGCTGATGGGCGCGGGCCGGGTCATCGTGATCGACCACCTGGAGTACCGCCTGGAGAAGGCCCGCACGTTCGCGCACGCGGAGGCCTACAACTTCGCCGAGTACGACGACATCGTCGTGCACCTGAAGAAGCTCACCGACCACCTGGGGGCCGACGTGGCGATCGACGCCGCGGGCGCGGAAGCCGACGGCAACTTCCTGCAGCACGTCACGTCGGCGAAGTTGAAACTGCAGGGCGGGTCGCCGGTGGCGCTCAACTGGGCGATCGACGCGGTGCGCAAAGGCGGCACGGTGTCGGTGGTCGGCGCCTACGGGCCGATGTTCAGCGCGGTGAAGTTCGGCGACGCCCTCAACAAGGGCCTGACGCTGCGGATGAACCAGTGTCCCGTCAAGCGGCAGTGGCCGCGGTTGTTCGAGCACCTGCGCAGCGGCTATTTCAGGCCCGCCGACATCGTCACCCACCGGATCCCGCTCGAGCACATCGCCGAGGGCTACCACATGTTCTCCGCGAAGCTGGACCGGTGCATCAAACCGATCGTCGTCGCGGGGGCGTGAGGAAGGGACGGCAGCCATGACCTACACCGCCGAGCGGCCACCGCTCACCGAGACCAGCGACCAGTTGCGGGCTCGCATCCCCGGGTGGGGCGCCGACCTCGACCCGCGGGACCGCCCGTCGGTGCCGAAGCTGCGGTGGCAGGACGACCGGACCGGCGCGCACTGGGAGTTCCCGGAGCGCCAGCCGGAGCTGCGGCCGCGGGAACGCTCGATCGAGCACAAGTTCCTCACGCCCGTGTTCGGCACGCCCTGCCCGCCGCGCGGCCTGTCCGGCGCTCTGCGCAGGGTCTCCTACCGCAGGTTCAGCGAGGCGCGCGCCGCGCACTGGCTGATCCTGCTGGCCGCCGACCGGGTCGACGCGTGGGAGCACCACGCGCGCTCGCTGTTGTCCACGCGGCCGGACAACCCGATCACGCAGACCGGACTGCGCAGCGAGTTCACCCGGCACGGGTTCGCGTCCCGGTTCGGGTCCACGCGTGCCGACGTCAAGCACCAGTGGCTGGACCCGGTCGTGGTCGGCGGCCCGTGGGTGCTCACGGGCATCGCAGGCGTCGCGGTCACCCGGAGGGTGCTGCGGCGCGCACGGCGTTGAGCCGCCGATCGGCGCCGTCCCGTCCGGTACCGTGCGCTCGGAGAGATCGCCGGGGACCTGGGGGTGACGGGTGGACACGACGTGCTGCGTGGTGGGTGGCGGGCCCGCCGGGCTGATGCTGGGGCTGCTGCTGGCGCGCGCCGGGGTCGCGGTGACGGTGCTGGAGAAGCACACCGATTTCCTGCGGGATTTCCGCGGCGACACCGTGCACCCGTCGACGGTGCGCGTCATGGACGAACTGGGCCTGGGGGAGCGGTTCGCCCGGATCCAGCAGGGGCGGCTGGAAGCGGACCGCATCCGGGTCGGGGACGAGGTCGTGGTCGCCTCCGACTACCGCCGGATGCCCGGCACGTGGCCGCCGTTCGTCGCGATGGTGCCCCAGGCCGACTTCCTCGACCTGCTCTCCGCCGAAGCCCTGCGGGAACCGGCGTTCACCCTGGTGCGCGGCGCCGAGGTCACCGGCCTGATCCGGGAGGGCGGGCGTGTTGCGGGCGTGCGCTGCGCCGGGGGACCCGGGCAGGTGCAGGCCGTGCTGACCGTCGGCTGCGACGGCAGGCGATCGGTCGTCCGCCGGGACGCGGCGCTGCCCGGGCGGGAGTTGGACGTGCCGATGGACGTATGGCAGGTGCGGGTGCCCAAGGGGCCGGGGCATGACGGCGAGGGCCTCACGAGCGTGCACTACGCCAACGGGCGCAGCGCGGTGACCGTCGACCGCGGCGACTACTACCAGACGGTGTACGAGATCCCGAAGGGCAGCGACGCGCGGCTACGAGCCCGGCCGATCCAGTGGTTGCGCGGTGAGCTCGCCGAGATCTTCGGCTACACCGACACCGAGCTCGCCGCGATCAGGTCGTGGGACGACGTGCTCCTGCTGGAGACCTCGATGTCCCGGCTGCGGCGGTGGTACGCCGAGGGGGTGCTGTGCCTCGGGGACGCCGCGCACACCATGTCGCCGGTCATGGGCCTCGGGGTGAACCTCGCCGTGCAGGACGCGGTTGCGGCCGCGCGGATCCTCGCCGGACCGCTGAGGCGGGGCGAGGTCAGCGTGGCCGACCTCGCCCGGGTGCAGCGCCGACGGCACCTGCCCGCCCGGCTGAGCCAGCGCGTCCAGCAAGGAGGGCACGACGCGCTGGTGCGTCCGGCCCTGGAGGGCAGGCTCGACCGGGTGCCCGCGCCGTTGCGGCTGGTGCGGCGCTTCCCGCGCGTGGCGGGACTGTCGGCGTACGTCAGCGGCGTCGGCATCCGGCCCGAACCCGCCCCCGCCTTCGCGCGGCGCCCACCGGTCCACTGAGGGCGCGCGGGCGCGCGGCCGGGCCGGTCAGGAGAGCGGCATCGGCGTCACGTGATACAGCGCCCCCGCGACGACACCGCCCAGGAGCGGTCCCGCCACCGGGATCCACGCGTAGCCCCAGTCCGAACCGCTCTTGCCGCCGAGCCGCAGCGCGGCGTGGACGATGCGCGGTCCGAGGTCGCGTGCCGGGTTGAGGGCATAGCCCGTCGGGCCGCCGAGCGAGGCGCCGATGCCGACGACGAGGAGCGCGACGGCGAGCGGTCCGAGACCGGACGGCGTCCCGCCGAGCAGCAGCACCACGTAGACCAGGACGAAGGTCGCGATCGTCTCGGTGAGCACGTTCCACCTCGGGGTGCGGATCGCCGGGCCGGTGGCGAAGACGCCCAGCACCGCCTCGGGGTCGGTTTCGGCGTCCACGTGCTTCTTGTAGGCCAGCAACACGAGGACGGCGCCCGCCATCGCGCCGATCAGCTGCCCGGCGGCATACACGGCGGCGTGACCGAGGCCGGGGGCGACGCCGGGGGCGAAGTCCTGCCCGGCGAGCCAGAGCCCGACCGTGACGGCCGGGTTGAGGTGGCCGCCGGAGCGCGCCGCGGTGTAGACGCCGGCGAACACCGCCAGCCCCCAGCCGAAGTTGACCAGCAGCCACCCGCCGCTGTGTCCCTTCGACCCGGTCAGGCTCACGTTGGCGACGACCCCGCAGCCGAGCAGCACGAGCAGCGCCGTGCCGATCAGCTCCGAGACGAAGATGCTCCCCATCGAGTTCTCCTGGAGGTTGGGTGTGCCCGGGAGCGGGCAGGGGGGATCGCCTGCCCGCCCGGTGGACCGGGCGGGCGGCGGGGACGGGATCAGCGCGGGATCACCAGACGGTGTAGCCGCCGTCGACCACGAGGTCGGTGCCGGTGCAGAAACTGCCCGCGTCCGAGGCCAGGAAGACCACCGCCGGGGCGATCTCGGCCGGGGTGGCGACCCGGTTCATCGGGGTGCCCGCGAGCCACGCCTGCCGCCACTCGGCGTTGTCCATCCCGCGCTGGGTCAGCTCGGTCCCGACGTAGCCGGGGGAGACGGAGTTGACCCGCACGCCGCGGCCCGCCCACTCGCCCGCCAGCGACTTCGTCAGGTGGATGACGCCCGCCTTGGCGGAGTTGTAGGCCGACTGGGCCTGCGGGAAGTTGCTGATGTGCCCGCTCATGCTTCCGGTGTTGACGATGGCGCCACCGCCCTGCGCGAGCATGCGCGAACCGGCCGCGCGGCAGCAGTAGAAGACTCCGTCCAGGTTGACGGCGAGGACCTTGCGCCAGTCCGCGTCGGACAGCGATTCGCTGGGGTGGTTGTGCACGATCCCCGCGTTGTTCACGGCGATGTCCACCCGGCCGGCCGCAGCCACGACCTGGTCGAACGCGGCCTCCACCGCAGCGGAGTCGGTCACGTCGGCGGCCACGAAGTCGACGCCCAGCCGCTGCGCGGTGGCGGTGCCGACGTCGGGGTTGATGTCGCAGATGAACACGCGGGCGCCGGAGTCGCGCAGGCCGGTGACGATCGCCTCGCCGATGCCCTGCGCGCCGCCGGTGACGATCGCGGTGCGGCCGGCCAGGGAGAACGCGGGCAGAGTGGGGGTGGTGGTAGTGGTCATCGGTCACCTCGCGGGGTCGTGGAGGGGCGGGCGGTGGGTGCACTGCGGCAGTCGCGAACGTCGACACCGCCGTCGGCGCGGCCGACGACCATCTCGTCCGCGATCCCGGTGAACAGGCCGTTTTCGACCACGCCGGGGATCCAGTTCAGCTGCGCGTCGATCGCCAGCGGGTCGGCGATCTTGGTCAGCGCGGCGTCGATCAGGTAGTTCCCGCTGTCGGTGACCACCGGTGCCCCGTCGCGGGTCCGCAGCGTCAGGTCGGCCACCGGCTGGCCGAGCCGCGCCAGCAGCCGGGCGATGGAGCGGCGGGTGGATTGCCACTCGTAGGGGATCACCTCGATCGGCAGCGGGAACGCCCCCAGCGTGGGCACCACCTTGCTCTCGTCGACCACCGCGACCATCCGTTCGGACGCGTCGGCCACGATCCGCTCCCACAGCAGGCACGCGCCGCCGCCCTTGATCATCGCGCCGTCGTGGTCGATTTCGTCGGCGCCGTCGATGGTGAGGTCCAGCCGCTCCACCTCGGCCAGGGTGGTCAGCGGTACCCCGACCTCGACGGCGAGGTCACGTGTCGCGGTCGAGGTCGGCACGCCGACGACGTCGAGGCCGTCCGCCACGGCGCGGCCGAGGGCGCGGACGAACCAGTGCGACGTCGTCCCCGACCCCAGGCCGAGCTTCATGCCGTTGTGGACGTAGGTCTCGATCGCGCCGACCCCGGCGGCCCACTTGGCGCGGTCCTGGTCAGTGCTCGGTTGCATGGAACTCCTTGTCCGCTGAGCCTTCGGTGAGCGCACCGAAGGAGGCGATGGTGGTGACGCCGGGGACCGGGTGTCCCCAGCCGACGTGGCGGTAGGCCACGCCCGCGCGCCGGGCGGTCAGCGCGTCGATCGCGGTGTCGCCGATGTAGAGCGCGTCGGCGGGGGAGACGTGCAGCGCTGCGAGCGCCGCTTCGAGGTGGCCCGGATCGGGTTTGCCCGCCGGGACCGCGTCGATCCCCACGACCACGTCGACGAGCGGGGCCAGCCCGGTGCCCTCCAGGACCCGGTGGGACAGCCCGGTGCGTTTGTTGGTGCAGATCCCGATCCGGATTCCCGCGTCGCGCCAGGCCTGCAGCGCCTCGCGCGCGTCGGCGTGCACCGTGGTCGCGACCGCGGGACGGGCCCGGTACGCATCGGAGTAGTCGCGCAGCACGGGGTCGGCGAGGGCGGGATCGCCCCCGACCGCGTCGAGCACCCCGCGGACGAGCTGCGCGGCGCCACCGCCGAGGAGGCCGCGAACGCGGTCGGCGCCGACCGCGGGCAGCCCGTGCGCGGTGAGCGCGGTGCTCAGCGCACCCGCGATGTCCGGTGCGCTGTCGACGAGGGTCCCGTCGAGGTCGAGCACCACGGCCCGCGTCATGCGGGCACCGCATCGGCGAACAGCGGGCGCAGTCCGTCGTAGAGCCGCCGGTGGCGGTCGAAGATCTCGTCGTAGACGGCCACGGTGGCGGGATCGGGGGTGAAGGTCCGTTCGACGCTGAGCACACCGGCCGCGTCGGCGAGATCGCTCCACCAGCCGGTGCCGACCCCGGCCGCGAGTGCGGCCCCGTAGGCCCCGCCCTCGGTCACCCCGGTCACGGTGACCGTTTCCCGGTTGAGGACGTCGGCGAGGATCTGCAGCCACAGCGTCTCCTTGGTGGCCCCGCCGGAGGCCACGACCCGGTCGCACGGCAGCCCCGCCTGCAGGCAGACCTCCAGGATCTCGCGCATGTTCAGCACCACGCCCTCCATCACGCTGCGCGCGATGTGGCCGAGGTGGTGCATCGGCGTGAGCCCCACCCAGCTCGCCGATGCCGTGGGCGCCACGTGCGGCGAGCGTTCGCCGAGCAGGTAGGGCAGGAACAGCAGCCCTTCCGAGCCGGGTCCGATCTCGCGCGCCAGCGTGGACAGCCGCTCCAGGGTGACCGGTCCGGTGGTGGTGGCCGGGGCCAGGGCGTCGCGCAGCCACTGGAACGCGCCGCCCGCGCTGAGCGAGACACCCATGACGTGCCAGCGGTCGGGCTCGTTGCCGCAGGAGATCTGCACGCGCCCGCCCGGGTTGTCCGGGCAGCGGGACGCGCCGCCCGCGACGATGCCCGCGGTACCGATCGTGAACCCGATCGGCCCGCTGTCGAGCAAGCCCATGGCGGTGGTCTGGATGACCGCGTCCCCACCCCCGCCGAACACCGGCGTATCCGCGGGGATGTTCCAGCGGGCGGCGAGGTCCGGCAGCACGGTGCCGGTGGCCTCGACGGACTCGACGACGTCGGGCAGCAGCGCCCGGTCGATGCCGAGCAGGTCCAGCAGCTCACCGGACCAGCGGCGGGCGGCGACGTCGAACAGCCCGGTGCCCGACGCGTCGGACACGTCGGTGACGTAGTCGCCGGTCATCCGCAGGCGCAGGTAGTCCTTGGGGTTGAGGATGCGCTCGGTGCGGTCGAACAACTCCGGTTCGTGCTCGCGGAACCAGACGATCTTGCCGCCGGTGAACCCGGGCAGCATCCGGTTGCGGGTCATCCGCAGCAGCTCGTTCAGGCCACCCGCCCGCTCGGTGATCCAGTCGCACTGCGGTGCGGCGCGCTGGTCGTTCCACAGGATGGCCCTGCGCAGCGGGGTCCCCTCGGCGTCGAGCGCGGTGAGCCCGTGCATCTGCCCGCACAGGCCGATCCCGGTGACTTCCCGGCCGCCCCGGGGCAGGCTCGCGGTGAGCTCGGTGACCGCCTCGTCCGTAGCCGCCCACCAGTCGGCCGGTTCCTGCTCGGCCCACCCCGGCCGGGTGGTGTGGACGGGGTAGTCACGCAGGACCTTGGCGACGACCTCACCCGCCGCCGACACGGCGATGACCTTGCAGGCCGAGGTTCCCAGATCGATTCCGATCAGCATGTTCTTGCCGTCCTTTCACGCGCTTCATTGCGCGTCGTGGCGAAGACGCACGTGCTTGAGCTGGAGGTAGGACTCCAGCCCTTCCGGGCCGTGTTCGGACCCGAACCCGCTCTCCCGGCGACCGCCGTAGGGCGCGTTGATGATTCCGGCGTCGACGTTGTTGACGGCGACGTTGCCGAAATCCAGTTCTCCCGCGAGCGTGAACGTCTCGCGGGTGTCGTTGGTGTAGGCGTAGGCGGCGAGGCCGCCGGGCACGCCGTTGGCCCGGTCGATCGCGTCGGCGAGCCGGGTGTAGCGGGCCACGCCGACGGCGGGCCCGAACGTTTCCTCGGTCATGATCAGCGCGTCGTCGGGCGCGTCGGCGATCACGGTGGGACGCAGGAACAACCCGGGGCCCTCGACCGGTCCGCCGCCCGCGACGATCCGCGCGCCGCGCTTGTCCGCGTCGGCGATGTGGTCCAGCGTGCGCCGGTAGGTCTCGTCCATCGTCATCGAACCGACGTCGGCGGCCGGGTTCGCCAGGCCGTCCGACACGGTCAGCGCGTCTGCCGCGGCGCCCAGACCGTCCACGAAGGCGTCGTAGACGGTCTCGTGCACGTAGATCCGGTTGATCGCGATGCAGATCTGGCCTGCGTTGCGAAACGCGCGACGCGTGGCGCCGCGGACCGCGGCCGTCACGTCGGCCGACCCGGTCACGATCATCGGGCAGCTGCCGCCGAGTTCCAGGGACAGCCCGGTGACTCCGGTGACCGCCCGGTACAGCGCCTGCCCGGTGGCCTGCGATCCGGTGAAGCCGACCTTCGCGACGAGCGGGTGCGCGACCAACGCCTGTCCGGTGGAACCGTCGCCGTACACGATGTTGGCCACGCCCGGCGGCAGCGTCGCGGCGAGACACTCGGACAGCACCTGGGCGCAGCCGGGCGTGTACTCGGACGGTTTGAGCACGATGGTGCACCCGGCGGCGACGGCGCCGGCGAGTTTCCAGCCGATGAGCTCGATCGGGTAGTTCCAGGGTACGATCCCGGCGACCACGCCCAGGGGCTCCTTCTCGACGATGCTGGTGAAGCCCGGTGCGTCGTTCGGGATCGTGCGACCGTAGACGCGGGTCGCTTCCTCCGCGTAGTAGTGCAGCGCGGCCACGAACTTGCGCACTTCGCCGCGCGCCTCGTCCAGCGGCTTGCCCTGCTCGCGCGTGATCGCGGTGGCCAGATCGTCCACCCGGTCCGCGCACGCCGCGGCCAGGCGGTGCAGGTGCCCGGCCCGGTCCGCGGGCACGGTGCGCCGCCACTGGCGGAAGGCGCCGGCGGCCGCGCGGACCGCCGCGTCCACCTCGTCGGCCGCCGACCGGGGGGCGATCGCGACGACCTCGCCGGTGGCCGGGTTGGTCCGTTCGATTCCCGGCCCGGCGGTGTCCTGCCACGTCCCGGCGACGAAGTTCCGGCAGGTGAGCACCGAACCCGCCGCTGCCCCCGCATGATCGCGCTGCATCGCGTCAACCCATCCAGTCGATCTTTGTATGATAATCGGACCTTAGGACGAAAGCTGAGGCGGCGCAAGGGTGTGTTCGGACGGTGTGGCGTGCGCGGTCGCGTGAGTGGTGCGGCCGCGTCAGCCGCGGGTCGTGGCCGCCTGGTGCTCGGCCAGCAGCCGGTCGCGGTGGCTCATGATCCGGCGCAGGTGGTTCTCGGTGGCGAAGCGTGCGCGCGAGGGGTCCCCGGCGGCGATCGCTTCCGCGATCTGCAGGTGTTCCTGCAGCGTGTTGGTCCTCTCGGACGGGTATCCGGGCCCGGTGCGGTAGGCGTCGCGCAGGAAGCCGTTGATCGGGCGCACCACCAGGGAGAAGAACGGGTTGCCGCTGGCCGTGGCCACGATCTCGTGGAACCGCAGGTCGGCGTCGAGGAATTCGGCGCGGGCCGAGGGATCGTCGACCGCGGCGGTGAGCCTGCGGTTGGCCTCGTCCAGGTCGGCCAGGTGCTGCTCGGTGCGCCGCGCTGCCGCCAGCTGCGCCATCTCGACCTCGAGCACCAGGCGGAGTTCGAGGAGCTGGGTGAAGGATCCCTCGCTGCGGCGCATCAGCAGCCCGTACTGTTCGGCGATGAGCCGTCCGTCGAGCTCGGCGACGGCCATTCCGCGGCCGGGCTTGACGGTGACCAGTCCGCGCTGGATCAGCAGTCTCGCCGTTTCCCGCACCACCGTGCGCGAGACGTCGAACCGGCGGGCGAGCTCGGCCTCGGTCGGCAGGCGGTCACCCGGCGCCAAGTGCACGATCTCGTCCTGCAGCGTGTCCGCGAGCGTTTCCGACAAGCGCTGGTGCAGTCCTTCGGCCATTCGCCGATCGTACGACAAAACGCCGGAACGGCGGTCCTCGCGTGCGAAGGGTCGCGAGCAACCAGGGCCTTTGACGGCGACTTTGTATGATGATAGGACATTGGCAGCGTCGAGAGCGGCGCGACGAGGAGGTTGACACGCCATGAACCTGCACGCCTACGCCGGATCGGTGCTGCCCACCGACGCCGATCGCGCCACGCTGGTGGCTCGCGTGTTCGATCCCGCGGCCGGCGGGCCCTGTGTCGCCGCCGTGCGGGGCGATCGCGCGGTCGATCTGACCCACGTCGTGCCGACGGTGTCCGAACTGCTGGACCGGCCCGATGCGGTCGAGGTCGTCCGGTCGCAAGAGGGCCGCGGTGGCTGGGAGATCTCCGCGCTGGTCGAGGCCACGTTGCGACGGGACCGCACCGCCCCGCACCTGCTCGCGCCGGTCGACCTGCAGGTCCTCAAGGCCGCGGGCGTGACGTTCGTGCGCAGCATGTTGGAACGCGTGATCGAGGAGCGGGCGAAGGGGGACCCGGGCCGGGCCGAGGAGATCAGGGCGCGCATCGGTGAGGTGGTCCGGGGCCGGATCGCCCAGCTGCGGCCGGGTTCCCCGGACGCGGAGCGGGTCAAGCAGGTGCTGGTCGAGGAGGGGCTGTGGTCGCAGTACCTCGAGGTCGGCATCGGACCGGATCCGGAAATCTTCACCAAGGCGCCGGTGCTGTCGGCCGTCGGCACCGGAGCCGAAATCGGCGTGCTGGAACGGTCGACGTGGAACAACCCGGAGCCGGAACTGGTGATCGCGGCCGACTCGTCGGGACGGCCGGTCGCGGCGACGCTGGGCAACGACGTCAACCTGCGCGACTTCGAGGGCCGCAGCGCCCTGCTGCTCACCGAGGCGAAGGACAACAACGCCTCCTGCGCGATCGGCCCCGTCCTGCGGCTGTTCGACGAGACCTTCACCCTCGACGACGCGCGGGGTGCGGAGGTGGCCCTGGACATCACCGGCGACGACGGGTTCACGCTGCACGGGGTGAACCCGGTGAGCGAGATCAGCCGGGACATCGCCGACCTGGTCGCTCACGCGCACGGTGACCACCACAGCTATCCCGACGGGTTCGTCCTGTTCACCGGCACGATGTTCGCGCCGACCGAGGACCGCGCCGAACCGGGCCAGGGTTTCACTCACCGCCGCGGTGACGTCGTCGCGATCAGCTCCCCCGCACTCGGCACGCTGGTCAACGTCGTCACCACCGCCGAAGCCGCGCCGGACTGGACCTTCGGCATCCGCGCCCTGATGGGCAACCTCGCGTCGCGTGGGCTGCTGCGCGGCGCCGCGGAGGTGGTCGCGTGAGCCGGGTCGTGGTGACCGATCACGCCTTCGGCGGGGTGGCGGCGGAGCAGGCCGCTGCCGCGCGGTTCGGCGCCGAGTTCTCCGTGCACGCCTGCCGCACCGAGGACGAGACCATCGAGGCCGTCGCCGGAGCCGACGTCGTCTTCGTCAACTTCGCGCCGATGACCGACCGGGTGCTCGCGGCGCTCGCGCCCCGCGCCACGGTCATCCGCTACGGGATCGGGTACGACAACGTGGACATCGCCGCGGCGCAGGCGCGGGGGATCGCCGTGGCGAACGTGCCGGACTACGGCAGCGACACGGTCGACGACCACACGGTGGCGCTGCTGTTGACGTTGCTGCGCAAGATCCCGGCGTACGACCGCCGCGTCCGGGAGGACGGCTGGTGCGCTCCGCGCGATCTCGGGTCGCTGCCCGGATTCGCCGAGACCACGGTGGGGCTGGTCGGCCTCGGGCGCATCGGCGCCGCGGTGCACCGCAGGCTGGCTGCCTTCGGGTTCCGGGTGGTCGCGCACGATCCCTACGCCGATCGCGCGGACGGTCCCGAACTGACGGACCTCGACACGGTGCTCCGCGCGTCGCACGCCGTGTCGCTGCACGCCCCGCTGACCCCGCAGACCCGGCACGTGCTCGACGCGGCGGCGTTCGCCCGGATGCGCGACGGGGCCGTCGTGGTCAACACCTCCCGCGGCGGGCTGATCAACCACGACGCGCTCGCGGCGGCGGTCCGCACGGGACGGGTCGCGGCGGCCGCGCTCGACGTGTTCGAGAATGAACCACTCGCCGCGGATTCCCCGTTGCGAGACCTCCCGGACGTGGTGCTCACCCCGCACACGGCCTTCTACTCGGACAGCTCGCTCGCTGCGCTGCAGCAGCTGGCCGCCGACGAGGCCGAGCGCGCGCTCGCCGGGAAACCGTTGCGTTGCCCCGTCACCGGAGGAGGTGCCCGATGACCCGTGGAGTCGACCCGCGTACCGGTGCCGCGATCGGCCCGGACGTCGCCGACAGCACACCGGAGGAGGTCGCGGCGGCCTGCGCGGCGGCGGCCGAGGCCGCGCCGTGGCTGGCCGGACTGTCGTTTTCCGACCGGGCCGCGCTGCTCGCCGCGCTCGGCCGCGCCCTGCGCGACCACCAGGACGAACTCTGCGCGCTCGCCGACGCCGAAACCGCGCTCGGCCTGCCCCGGCTCGCCGGCGAGCTCGCTCGCACCGCGGCGCAGTTCGACCTGTTCGCCGCCGTGCTGCGGGACGGCGCCTTCTGCGAGGCCACCCTCGACCGCCCCGACCCGGATGCGGTACCGCCGCACTCCGACCTGCGCCGCATGCTCGTCCCGCTGGGACCGGTCGCGGTGTTCGCGGCGTCCAACTTCCCGTTTGCGTTCTCGGTGGCGGGTGGCGACACGGCCAGCGCGCTCGCCGCGGGATGCCCGGTCGTGGTCAAGGCCCACCCGGGCCACCCCGCGTTGTCCGCACGCACCGCCGAGATCCTCGGCGCCGCGCTCGGGGCCGCCGGTGCCCCCGGCGGGGTGCTGGCCGTGGTGCACGGTGAGCAGGCGGGTCGTGACCTGGTGGCCGATCCCGCGGTGACCGCCGTCGGGTTCACCGGCTCGCCCGCCGGTGGTCGCGCGCTGTTCGACATCGCCGTGTCCCGGCCCGACCCGATCCCGTTCTACGGGGAACTGGGCAGCATCAACCCGGTCGTGGTCACCGAGGCCGCCGGTGCCGCGCGCCCGGACGACATCGCCGACGGCCTGGCGGCCAGCGCGATGCTGGGCAGCGGGCAGTTCTGCACCAAACCGGGTGTGGTGTTCGTCCCCGCGGCGGCCGATCTGCCGGGGCGGGTCGCGCAGCGGGTGGCGCGGGCGAGCACCGGTCCGCTGCTCACCGAACGGATCGCGACCGGCTACCGCGACGGGTTGCGGAGGCTGCTGGGGGTACCGGGCGCCCGTGCGTTGCTGGACGAGCCGCCGCAGCCGGGTGGCGGCCACCGCGTCGCGCCGCAGGTGGTGACCGTCGACGCCGCGACCTTCGCCGCACACGCGGACGACCTGACCGAGGAGTGCTTCGGCCCGGTGACCGTCCTGGTCACCTATGCCGGGGCCGCCGACCTCGCGACCGCGCTGGCGCACGTCCCGGGTGCCCTGACCGGAACGGTGCACGCCGAGCCGGACGACCCCGGTGCCGCCCCCGCCGCGGCGGCGCTCGGACGCAAGGTCGGCCGCCTGATCCACAACGGATGGCCCACCGGTGTGGCCGTGACCTGGTCGCAAAGCCACGGCGGTCCGTGGCCCGCGACGACGTCCGTCCTGCACACCTCGGTGGGCGCGACCGCGATCCGGCGGTTCCTGCGTCCGCTCACCTACCAGGACGTGCCGGAGGACCTGCTGCCTGCCGCCCTGCGCGACGACAATCCGCTCGGCATCCCGCGCCGGGTCGACGGTGTGCTCACCACGGGCGCCGCGATCGGCGATCGGGGTGCCGAGCGCGCAGCGGGCTGAGCGATCCGGATCCTCGCCCGCGGGCGAGGATCCGGATGTGTCGCCGGCCACTGAGGTGTTTGCCGGGGGACAGCCCGGGTTGACCTTGCTGGCGCGCGAGATCGGGATGCCGTTGTCGACTGTCGGGCGCTTCGTCACCGGTTCTGCAACTGAGGCTGCTCAACTCATCGACCAGCAGGCGGCGTCGACGGTTCCCGATACGGAGGCCAACCCTTCAGCGACATTGGACGCAAGTCAGCGGAATCTGGTCTTCCGTGCGAGTAACGCAGTCGCCCACTGTCGCCTGCTCACCGAAGTCTTTCCCGGCCACAGGTTTGTCCTGGGTTCTCTCCCCGAAGTGACTCATCGCCGTACTGTCGACACGCAACAGGTCCTCAGAGGCGCTCGACGGCACAGCGGAAGGTCCCGATGTGACGGTGTGGTTCGAGCCGGCCGCCATCCGATCAGCCGACGATGGCGACCTCACCACACTCGTCATGCGCTGCCGAGCCTCTGCCCCCCCTACGAAGATGGCCAGGACTGAAGCGAACTCATGACAGAGACTGCCGCAACACCCGACCCAAGGCGAGCAAGAGGCGGCGCGATCCGCTCTGCCGGCGATCTGGCAGCAATAGCCCCGAGGCAAAGGTTGTCGCTCGTACGAAGGCATGGCAGCCGTCATACGGCGCTCACCACCGGCAGCCACCCGCCTCGGCGACGCCGTCACGTGTCGACACCGTCCTGGCCTCCTACAGCTGGTCCTCGTCCGGGATCGGGGCGACCGCGGAGCACCCGGCCAGGCGGGTGAGGTCGTCCGAGTCCGGCTCGGGGTGGTAGATCATCAGCCGCAGCGCGGCGGGCCCGTCGATGCCCAGGTTGTCGCGGAGCAGGGTCAGCGGCCCGGCCGCGGGGTGGGTGAACCGGACCGGCGGCCGGTCCACGCGATCGGCGACCGCCTGGCGTGCCCACAGCTCGCGAAAGGTGGGGTCGCGTGCCGAGAGCTCGTCGACGAGCTCGGTGGTGCGCGCGTCGTCGGCATCCCCGGCGATCGTGGCGCGGAACGAGGCGACCAGCTGACCGGCGACCACGTGCCAGTCGGCGAACAGCGCGCGCTCGTCCGGATCGAGGAACACCGAGCGCAGCCGGTTGCCGCCGGGCCGCAACTGCGGGGACAGCAGGCGGGCCATCCGGTTGGCGGCGAGCACGTCGAGATGCGCGTCCTGCACCCACGCCGGGAACTCCATGGCGTGCAGGAGCTGCCGGATGCTCGCCGGGACCTCCGCGGGCGCGCCTGCCCTGTCCCGGCCCCCGGACGGCCGCCCCAGCGCCAGCAGGTGCGTGGTCTGCACCCGGTCGAGGCGCAGCGCCCGTGCCAGTGCGGCCAGCACCTGCTCGGAGGGATGGCGGTCCCGGCCCTGTTCCAGCCGCAGGTAGTAGTCCGCGCTGATGCCGGCGAGCAGCGCGACCTCTTCGCGGCGCAGCCCGGGCACGCGTCGCGGTCCGAGCGGTTCGAGCCCGGCATCGGCGGGGGAGACCCGGTCGCGGCACGCGCGCAGGTAGTCCCCGAGCAGGCTGGTTCGGCGCATACCGCCGACCTTATTCGAGGGTGGTCCCGCCACTCCTGGGACGTCCGGGGCACAGCACGGCCTGCTCGCGCACTCCTAGCGTCAGCGGCACCACGAAACACCAGCGACGAACAGGGGACGACCGATGCCGGACACGACGGGCCAGCGGACGATCGCGGTGGAGGAGCACTTCGCGACCACCGCGTACTGGGACAGCACGGCGGAGGTACCCGCCTTTCCCGGCGAGGAACTCGAACGGGCCTACACGCGCCACTTCATCGGCAACGACGTCCTGAAGCGGCGGCTGACCGACATCCCGACCCGACTGGCCGACATGGACCGAGCCGGGGTGGACGTGTCGGTGCTGAGCCTCAACCCGCCGGGCGTCCAGCTCTGGTCCGACCCCGCCACCGCGACGTCACTGGCGCGGGAGTGCAACGACGCGGTGGCCGACATCGTGGCAGGCCACCCCACCCGGTTCGCGGCGCTCGCCGCCGTCGCGCCCCAGGATCCGGAGGCGGCCGCCGCGGAGATCCGCCGCACCGCCGTGATGCCAGGCTTCGGCGGCGTGCTCATCGGATCCCACACCGGCGGTCGGTACCTGGACGAGCCCGAGTTCGAACCGGTCCTGGCCGCCCTGGAGGAGACCGGCAGCACGCTCTACCTGCACCCCCGCATGCCGAGCCCGCGGATGCTGTCCCCGTTCGACGCCTACGGTCTGCAGATGGCGATCTGGGGGTTCCAGGCCGAAGCCGCCACCCACGCGATGCGGCTCGTCCTCAGCGGCGCGTTCGACCGGCACCCCGGCCTGCGGGTGGTCCTCGGTCACCTCGGCGAAGGTATTCCGTTCTGGCTGTGGCGCCTGGACAACATCCACGCGAAGACCTACGCGTGGGCGCGCGACGTGCTCGGGATGGTCCGGCTCGACCGCAAGCCCAGCGAATACGTCCGGAACAACATCTGGATCACGACGAGCGGCATGTGCGACCACGACGCGCTGCGTTACTGCCTGGCCAAGCTCGGTGCGGACCGGATCCTCTTCGCGGTCGACTACCCCTACGAGGACAGCGATGTGGCCACGGAGTTCCTCACCACGGCGGACCTGGACGACGACCAGCGCGCCGCCATCGCGCACCGCAACGCCGAGCGGCTCTTCCGCCTCCCCGCGATCGGCTGACACCCGCGGTGCTCACAGGTAGCGCACCCCGGTGAGTTCCTCGGCCGCTGCCCACAGCCGCGCGCCGACGGCCGGATCGGCGGCCTCGGCGCTGAGCCGGGCCTCGCCGACCGGCCCGCGCGTCTCGCCGAGCCCGGACGGGCCGAGGAACCGCTCGCCGCCCACCGTGGGATCGGTGGCGGCGCGCAGCTGTGGCAGCGCGCCCCGCTCGACCGGCTGCGTGGCCAGCAACCCCAGCCGGGCGATCACCCGCCCGGCCCGGCCGCGGTGTTCCCACGCGCGGGGCGTCAGGTTGGTGCGGGTCAGCCCGGGATGCGCCAGCACGCTGATCACCGGCGACCCCGCGGCCCGCAGCCGCCGGTCCAGCTCGACCCCGAACACGGTCGTGGCCAGTTTGGACCGCCCGTACGCGGCGGCGGCCCGGTAGTTGCGCTCGGACATGAGGTCGTCGAAGTCGAGGTGCGCGTTCTTGTGCGTGATCGAGCTGAGGCTGACCACCCGCGCGTGCTCGGCCGCGGTCAACGCGTCGAGCAGCAGGCCGGTCAGCGCGAAGTGGCCCAGCGCGTTGGTGGCCAGCTGCAGCTCGAACCCGTCGGCCGAGGTGCGGCGCGGGCCGAGCAGGACCACGCCCGCGTTGTTGACCAGCAGGTCGAGCACGGGGTGGTCGGCGGCCAGCTTGGCGGCGAAGTCGCGCACCGACCGCAGTGAGGCGAGGTCCAGTTCGCGCACCTCGACGGCACCGCCGATGCGGGCCGCGGCGCGCTCGCCCGCGGCGGTGTCGCGGACGGCCAGCACGACGTGGGCGCCGTGCCGCGCCAGCTCGGTGGCGGTGACCAGGCCCAGGCCGGAGTTGGCGCCGGTCACGACGGCGACCCGGCCGTGCTGGCCGGGGATGTGGTCGGTGGTCCAGTCGGTCATCTGCTGCTCCCGGAGGGTCGAAGGGCTTGCCGGGGGCGACGTTAGGCGCGATCGGGTGCACTTCACCGGTTCCCGGGTGCCTGGGACCGGCAGACCCACCTTCGGCGTCCGGGTTCGCGGCACACTCGGAGGATGAGCCCCAACCCGTACGCGCGTGAGCTCGGCGATTTCCTGCGTGCCCGGCGGGCCCGGCTGCGCCCGCGGGACGTCGGGCTGGAGCCGGGCGGCAGGCGCAAGGTCACCGGGCTGCGGCGCGAGGAACTGGCCCTGCTGGCCGGTCTGAGTACCGACTACTACCAGCGGATGGAGCAGGGCCGGGTGGCCCGCCCGTCCGACGACGTGCTGGACGCGCTGTCCGGTGCGCTCGGCCTCGAGGACGACGAGCGCAGGCACCTGATCGCCCTGGGACGCGCCGTGCGCAGGCCGGAGGCCCCCTGGGTGGCGCGGACACCCGAGCGGGTGCCTGCGGGCACCCGGCGGCTGCTGCGGGTGATGGACACACCCGCGATCGTGCTCGGCAGGCACCTCGACCTGCTCGACTGGAACCCGATGGCGGAGGCGCTGCTGGGCGACCCCGGCGACCGGCCGCCCGAGCGGCTCAACATGCTCCTGCTGATGTTCGACGACACCC
>Ga0164243_10001890_pt1 | contig 35092 bp, 37 predicted proteins | sample OricompcompostOP_FD_108781 | JGI IMG/M metagenome (GOLD analysis project Ga0164243, IMG submission 108781) | Organic Plus compost microbial communities from Emeryville, California, USA - Original compost - Organic plus compost (OP) | ecosystem: Engineered > Solid waste > Mixed feedstock >...
CGTGCCGATGCCGCCGGTCAGCCGGCGCAGCCGCACCGCGCACTCGGCGATCTCCGCGTACGCCGCCGCCTCGTCCATCGCGTTGATGTCGGCGTGGTGCTGGGTGTGGTTACCGAGCTCGTGGCCGCCGCCGAGGAACGTCAGCGCGACCTGCCGGCGTTTACGCGAGCCGTGGATGATCTCGCCTGGGCGGTGCGGGACCTCGGCGTGCGGCCGCCGTCGCGCCCATCACCGCCGCGGCCGCGCCGAGGAAGCGCCGGCGCTCTAACCACATGTCCCGGAGCCTGCGAACGGCCACGTCAGCGTCCGGTCACCCGTACGCACGGCATTGGTCAACGGTCGGCCTCGGCACGGCCAGGTATCCGAGGTCACGCCGGGGCGGACTGGTCGTTCCGCCCGATGGCGAGGTAGGCGACCAGTGCGAGGATCGCGACGAGGAACGTCGCGCTCGTGACGATCGTCCCCAGGCCTAGCCCGCCGTCGCCGCGGGCCTGGGAGAGGTAGTCGCCGATGGAGGCGCCGAAGGGGCGGGTCAGGATGTAGGCGACCCAGAAGGTCAGGATCGCGTTGGCCTTGAGCCCGAAGCGGGCGATGGCGACGAGGAGGAGCAGCCCGCCGAACGCGAGGGCGGCCACCCAGTAGCCGAGGTTCAGCCGCTCGGACACGAGGTCGCCCGCGGCGGTGCCCAGTGCGAAGGTGAACAGGATGGCGGCCCAGTAGAAGGTCTCGCGGCGGGTCGTGACGATGGTGTGGATGGACAGCGTCTTCTCGACCGCGTACCAGAGGGCGAAGGTCGCCGCCAGGACGACGGCGAAGACCGGGGTGGTCAGCTCCAGTGGGACGCCGAGGCCGTCGCTGAGGTTGTCGGTGATGAGCGTCCCGACGATGCTGATCATCACGACGGTGAGCCAGTAGATGCCCGGTACGTACCGGCGGACGCGGAACTGGACCGCCAGTACGGCGATGAACAGCGCGCTCATCACGATGGTGGTCCGGGTCAGGCCGAGGCCGAGGTTCTCGTTCAGCAGGTCGGCCGCGGTCTCGCCGACCGTGGTGCAGAGGATCTTGATCAGCCAGAAGCAGATCGTGACCTCGGGGACCTTGTTCAGCATCTGCCGGCCGTACGGCGGGGCGGTATCGAGTTCGTTCATGCCGCGACGGTGGCACCGCCCGGCTGAACGTAACCTGACCGGCCGGTTCACCCGGGCGGGAGGCGGATCTCGAAGGTGGTGTCGGGGGTGGCGCGGGCCAGGACGACGTCGCCTCCCGCCGTACGGGCCAGCCGGCGTGCCAGGGCCAGGCCGAGGCCGGCGCCGTCGTGGCCGTCCCGCGGGTCGCCCCGGCGGCCGGGTTCGAAGAGCGTGGCCACGACGTGCGGCGCGATGCCCGGGCCGTCGTCGCTGACCGCGATCCGCGCGCCGCGCCCAGCGGTGATCGTGATGGTGATCAGGTCGGTCGCGTAGCGCAGGGCGTTGCCGAGGAGCGGGGTGAGGATGCGCTCGACGATGTCCTCCGGCGCGCCGGCGGGGCAGGCGATGTGCACCGTACGTACCAGGATCGCGGGTCCGGTCGGCCCGGCGGGCCCGGATGCCCGGGCGCGTTCGGCGAGGCGCTCGGCGACGCGGACGAGGTCGCACCGGCCCACGGGCCCGGTCATGCCGGCCCGGGCCGTGGTCAGCAGGGTCTGGATGATGTCCCGCATCTCCCCCGCGCTCGCGGCGATCGCCTGGACGGCGCGCCGTTGCTCCGCGGGGCTGCGCGGCCGGGACAGCAGGAGCTCGGCCTCTGCGCCGATCCGGGCCAGCGGGGTGCGCAGCTCGTGGGAGAGCTCGGCGGACAACTGCTTCTCGTGCCGGAGGGCGGCGGCCTGGCGGTCGAGGAGCCCGTCCAGGCCGGCGGCGAGGGCGGCCAGCTCGGTCGGCCGCCGCGCCGTACCGAAGCGGTTGCCTGCCTGGTGTTCGCTCCATTCGGCCGCCTGCGCGCTCATCTGGGCGACGGGGCCGAGCGCGCGGCCGACGACGGTACGGGTCACGACCTGGACACCGGCGAGGATCAGCAGCGCGAGGCCCGCGGAACCGGCCAGCGCCAGGCGGGCCATCCGGCTGTAGGGCTCGGTGCTCGCCGCGACGACGGTCGTTCCGGCGCGGTGCCGCCCGGCCATGATGGGGCGGGCGAAGAACCGCATCCCGGCGAGCCGGCCGAAGCGGGTCGCGGTACCGGCGAGGGCGTCGGCGCGGGCCTGGACGGCGGCCGGTGCCCGGGGGCGTTCGATCGCCCGGCGCCCCTGGTAGATCCAGGTTCCGGTGTCCAGGACACTGTCGTCGCGGGGGTCGCGGACGGTGAGGGCCCCGGCGGGAGTCGTCTGAACGGTCGCCGACACGGCGGCGGCCCGCGTACGGAGCAGGCCGTCCGCCTCGGACCGCAGCCGCGTCCCGAGGAACAGGTTGAACCCGGCCGTCAGCACGAGCATCCAGCCGGCCGTCGTGACAAGGGACAGGAGGGTGAGCCGGCCGCGCAGGCTCGCCGGTCGCGGCGGTGTGACGGGCATCGGCGGTGCCTCAGCGAAAGCGGTAGCCGACGCCGCGTACGGTGCCGATCTCGTGGTCGGAGCCGAGGCCGCGCAGCTTGCGGCGGAGCTTGGCGATGTACTGGTCAAGGGTGTTCGGCGTGACAATGGCGCCCTCCGGCCAGGCGGCCCGCCGGATCGCCCGGCGGGAGACCACGGCGCCCGGGCTGGCCAGCAGGCAGCCCATGATCCGGAACTCGGTGGGTGACACGGCGACGGAGCGACCCGCCAGCGTCAGGCCGTGGGTCGCGGGGTCGAGCCGCAGGCCCGCCACCTGTACGCCGGGGTCGGCCCCGGCGCGGCGCAGCATGGCACGCAGCCGCGCGGCGAGCTCCGCGATGTGGAACGGCTTCACGAGATAGTCGTCGCCGCCGGCGGAGAAGCCGGAGAGCCGGCTCACCACCCCGTCGAAGGCGGTCAGGAACAGGACCGGGACGTTGACGCCGCCGGCGCGCATCGCCTGGCAGACGTCGCGGCCGTCGGAGTCAGGCAGCCCGACGTCCAGGACGACCGCGTCGGCGCCGCGCTCGACCGTACGAAGCGCGGAGGCCCCGTCCGCGGCGGTGGTGACGTGGAAACCCTCCTCGCGCAGCCCCCGCGCGACCACGTCGCGCACGCCGTGGTCATCCTCAACCACGAGCACCCGATGAGCCTGTCCGAACCGCACCCGTCCACCCCGCCCCGTCATGTGCCGGGGCGCTTCGAGCGGCCCCGCTCCATCGTCGGTCACCGACGGTTCGACGGGCCGCCGAACGGGCGTCCTTGCCCGGACTAGGTACGTACCTTGACCAGTCGCAGGCACCCGGGACCTGTTGGGGCCTCGGCTGTTAGCCGGCGGCGGCCTGGGCGATTTCGAACAGGGTTTCCAGGTCGCGGGCGGCTTCGATGCTCGACAGCGCGGCGAGGGTGAGGACACCGAGCGCGAGGACCGACAGGACTCGGTGCCGCTGGGGCGGTCCGGCGAGCAGGGCGATCACGCGGCGGGGTACCGGTCCGGGGCCGCTCCGGCCGGTCAGTCCCGATGCGATGGCCAGTGCGGTCCCTGGCCTGGTGCGGTGGCGGGTGAGTAGGGCCGCGTTGGCGAGGGTGTGCGCGACGAGCCGGCGGTCGCCGGTGACGCGGGCGGCGTGCTCGTCGGCCCAGCGCTCAGTGGCGTACTTCACCGCGGTGGCCATCGGCCGCAGCAGCGGGTTGGTGGAGGCGGCCAGGTGGGCGAGGGTGACGAAGACGTAGTGCCCGTACGCCAGGTGCGCGCACTCGTGCGCGAGCAGCGCCCGCCGCTCCGGTTCGCCGAGCGCCTCGAGCATCCCGGTGGACACTACGATCCGGCCTGGCATCCCCGGCAGTGCGTACGCGTCGGGGATCGGGTCGTCGAGAACGACGACGCCGTCGCGTTCATCATCCTCGGGGAGGCTCCGTGCGGTCCGCGCGGCATCGATGAGGGCGCGCGCTCGACGGGCAAGGGCACGGCCGGCGCTCACCAGGGCCGCGGCGAGCAGTACGCATGCCGACAGTGCGAGAGTGAACGAGGCGGGGTCGTCGCGGCGCAGCACTTGCACGGACCAGTCGCCGAGCTCGGCCAGCAGCGGGATCTGCCCAACAGCGGTGGCCGCGAGCGCGGTGAGCGCGAACCCGCTCGCGGCGGCCAGCGCGACGGTCGCCGCGGTCAGCAGCCAGGTCGCGATCCGGGGGTCGAGCCGGTCTGCCAGGCGGCGCGCGGACACGGCGGCCAGCAGCGGCAGAACGAGCGGCAGATACACGGCCACGTACATGGGATGCGGCCCTTTCGTCTCACCGATCGTGGTCGTCGGCGCCGAGCAGCGCGCGCAGCCGGCGTTCGTCGTCCGCCGAGAGGTCCTGCACGAAGCTGGCGAGTACGGCCTCGCGGCCGTCCCGGTCGTCCTGGTCGTCCAGCACCCGCCGCATCCGGCGCGCGGCCAGCGTGGTGTCGACCAGCGCGCGGTAGGTGTACGTGCGACCGGAACGGAACCGTTCCACCTGGTCGTGGTCCAGCAACCGGGACAGGATCGTCACGACCGTAGTGTAGGCGAGCGGCCCGACCCCGGCGGTGGCCAGATGCCGCCGCACCTCGGCGGGCGTCAGCGGCCGCCGGGTCCGGCGCAGCACCTCGAGCACCAGCCCGCTCAGCTACCCGGGCCGACGGCGGAACGGCTGCTTCACGTTCGCCCCTTCTCATCTGGTTCGCCCGACTCACCTTCTACAATACTGTAGAACTTCTACAGCGGATGTAGTAGTTCGCGGGTGGGGTGATCATGACGTATGTCTTGGCACTGGGGGTGGGCGGGGCCAACCCGCTGAGCGCGTCGTTCTGGCTTTCCAGCCTGGGCGCGTTCGGGGTGTTCCTAGTCTTGTTCGCCGAGACGGGGCTGCTGGTCGGGTTCTTCCTGCCCGGTGACTCGCTGCTGTTCACCGCGGGCCTGTTCTGCACCGCCACAGCGCCTGTCCACCTGTCGCTGCCGTTGGTGCTGCTCGCCGCCGCCGCGGGCGCCGTGACCGGCGCATAGACCGGATACCTGCTCGGACGGCGAGGCGGCACGGCCCTGCTGACCCGTATACGCAATGAGCATCTGCATGCCGGATTGTTGCGCGCGGACGTGTTCCTCACCCGCTACGGATACCCCAAGGCGCTCGTGCTGGCCCGGTTCATCCCACTCGTACGTACGGTCGTCAACCCGCTCGCGGGCGTGCTCGCCGTGCCCACCCGGACGTTCACCCTATGGCAGGTCATCGGCGGCCTGGTGTGGTCACTCGGCGTCGCCCTCGCCGGGTACGTGCTCGGCTCCACCCTCCCCGGCATCGACCGGTACCTGTTGCCGGTGATCGCGCTCATCCTCGTTGTCTCCGTCGTCCCAGTCGTGCTCAAGCTGGCACAGGCGCGCCGCGCGGACGCCGGGAACGACGCGCCGGGCCGCGAACCGACCCCGGAGACGTACCGGGAACCGTTGCCATGACCCGCCCCGGCGATCCACTGCCGCCGCCGCAGGATCGGCGGCCGGCCGGATGACGGTACTGGCCGCGTGCCTGGCGGTGGCCGCTGCCGTGTGCTTCGCGCTCGCGGCGTCGCTACAGCGGTACGCCGCCGGGCAGGCACCGCCCACCGCGATCGGCTGGCGGCTGCCGACCCACCTGGCGCGCCGACCGGTGTGGGTGGCGTGCGTGGCCGCGATGATCACGGGCAGCGGCCTGCACCTGCTGGCCCTCGGGCACGTCCCGCTGATGCTGGTGCAACCGCTCGGCGTCAGCGCGGTGGTATTCACCCTTCCGATCGGAGCCGCGCTGCACCGGCGGCGCGTACGGCCGCGGGAGTGGGCGGCGGCAGTGGTGGTAACGGTGTCGCTCTGCGGCGTGCTGCTTCTCGTACCCGCGCACCCAGGCGGCGTGCCCACGATCATCGGCGTGTTCGAGCTCGCCGACGTGGCCCTGGCCGCGGCCATGGTGCTCGGCTCGATCGCGCGGGCATGTGCGGGCGCGGCCCGCGCACCGCTGTACGCACTCGCCGCCGGGGTGGCCTTCGGTACGGTCTCCGCCCTGGCCCGGATCATGCTCACCGCGGGATCCGGCGGACCGGCGGTCGCGGCGGCCGTCGCGGCAGTGCCGCTCGCCCTCCTCGGCTTCCTGCTCAGCCAACACGGCTACCGCACCGGCAGCGTGGCCGTCGTCCCGTCCACGATAACGGTCACCGACCCGCTCACCAACCAGCCCAGCCAGGACACCACCCCAGCCGGATCAGCGGCGGGCTTCGCGCCGGGAGCCGTCACCTACCTGAAAGATCTTTCCACACCTGAAGTTACAAGCTCGTAGCGGGCGTCGGGCGTACGTGTAATCGATGTTCGGGCTAGCGTCTGGACGGTGGCCGTGATGGGACCTTTGCCGGCGTTGCCTGTCGTGGGTGGATCGTTGCTGGTGCGTACGGACTTCTCGGACGATGTCGTTTGGCGTCAGGTCAGCGCGGAAGCGGGGGCGGAGAACGAGGACGGGTTCGCGGCGCACGTCACGCCGATCAGCGATGCGGCGTTCGACGGCGCGGGCTGGCAGGCGGTGAGGTCCGCGGTGCCCGTACACGCTCGCGGTGCGTCGGTGCTCTTCATCGCCGACCGCGCGACGTTCGTCTCGCCTGATCATCCGATCCTCGTCGTGGACCTGCGGGGCCACGAGCCGCCATTCCGCTGCATCCCGCCCTGTCTATGGAGCGTCGAGAACAACCTGAACCTCGCGAACATGGACTGGAACGAGTTCGCCACCGCACTCGACGCGAACGCAACCTTCCGCGGCTTCGACTGACCCTGCCATGCACTCGGCGGCAGCGTTCGCACTACGAGCTCGTTCTCATCGACGTGGCGCGGACACCCGGACCGCAGCGCGTCGGCCAGCGCCGCCAACCCACCCGAGGCATACCGGTCCCGCCAATGCCGCACCGTCGGCACCGACGCCAACCCGCCCGCATCCAGCAGGCAGATCCGCGCCCGCCGCGCCAGCCCCGCCGGCACACTCCGCGCCGCCAACAGCCGCCGCAGTTCCTCTTCATCGCCCGCACACAACACCAGCGAGGCGGCAGCACGCATACCCCATTCTCTCAAACAGAAAGAAACTGATCGAGCGCGACGATGGCACGCCCAAGGAGGCATTATCACCCAGATCTAAATCCGATTTTCGGCAGTCAATCGAATAGCCATCGAATCCTTTTATTCGGCTTGTGTCCGGCTACGGCCAGACCTCGACCTTGACTCGCGATGGCTCCGCTGAGTTATATGAAGTGATTGCCTGCGGCTCTGGCGATCACGGGGTTTGCGCGCCGGAGCATTCGCAATATCGGCAGGCAGTGATCCAGTTTCCAATAGGAGGTTCTGCATGCGCGCATCGGCACTCGCCAAGGCCCTCACTGTAGCGGCCGCGGCGGCGGCGATTACGGGGGTGGCGTCCGCGGCCCACGCTTCGCCTCAAGCGACCGCAATTGCCCACCAGATCGCACGAACCAGCACGGCGACCACGTCCATGTCGCTCATTCCGGTGAGCAAGGTCACCGGCCGTACGCCTGGACGTCCTGGCTACGTCACCTTACGCCTCAAGAACGGGAAGACGATTTCGGTCCAAGCGAAATACAAGCGCCTCGTCCAGCGGAGAGCAGCGGCCGACGCCAAGAAGGTCACGCCGTACACCAACCCGGTCTACGGCAACTGCGGATACTCCTACATCTACACGAACTACAAGTCCAACGGCGAGCCGGTCCACATGGACACCGGGTTCGAGGTCTACGACGCGGCGATCGAGTACGCCTGGCATGCCCACATCGCCGGCAGCTCCGGGACCGGCTACAGCTACAACTACCACGCCAGCGGCGGACTCGACTTCGACTACGGCTGGCACGGCCAGCACTCGAGCAGCGCCAACTATCCCACCGGCACCTACGCCGCCTCGGTCTACTCCGACGGCACCTCGTGGGCGCTGCTCGACACCGGGGGCGTCTGCTACAGCGGCGGCCCGTACGACTCCTCCTACCTGTACTACTAGGAAATAGATACGGTACTGGTGCCGCCGAAACCGTGACGGCACCAGTGCCGATATTCGGGGGTGATTCTCATGCACCTGACGGGATCACCGTCATCCTGGTCCATCGAATTGGAACGATGGCCGCAACAACTTGAATCGGCCCTGTGGATCCGGGATGTAGAGCACATCGAAGTGCCGGCGAATCCGATCGTTCCCGGCCCGGTCGATCTCGATCCTCTTCCCCGAGCGTCCGGTATTTCGCCAAGCGCCCGGCTCGGTGCACAATGGCTTGCATGGTGGACGGCGATCCTCGCCGCACCCCACCGCCAACCTTTCGACCCGCCGGACTTCCCCGGACTAGACCAATGGCCCGAGCTTCAGCGAATCGTACGATCCCGTGCCCAGGAAGCGTTTCAATGGAGCACGCTGCGCAAACAGATAGGCACCCGGGGCGGCCCGCCTCGCGACATGCGGATCAACGAAATCGTCTCCGCATTGGAGGCTCAACTGGGTCGCCCTCTCGCCAACTTCTCCCTTACCCTCGTCATTCTCCCCGTCCTCGATGACGAGGTACGCGACCTTGGCCACGACCGGTACATCATCCCCGAGCGAATTTGGTTAAGCCCCGCCCTGCCGGAGATCCTGCGCTCGCTGATCCTGCCACGCGCGTGACTCGGTCGGGCAGGAGCCGGCGAGGCCGAACCGTGGCAGGTTGCCGGGTTCGAAGCGGATGATGGCGCGATCGGGAGCCCTGTGTTCGCTGCGACGAGCTCGGCGACCTCGTCGTACGCGCACGCACATCGGCACGAGCGAGTATCCGCTCATCTCAGGTCCGCGGCCGGTTGTGCGCTCGGTTCGCCGGGTGAGGTGATGGCGGGGTGCGACTGGCACGGGGGCCGCCCCGGCGGCTGCCACCTGTCCCGGGGCGGTTTGAGGGATCGAGTCGGTCGTTCGGGTTCGGGGGGTTCAGGCGGGGATGCTGGCGCTGGCTGACGGTGACGTGGCTTGTCGCGGCGGCTGGTCGGTCGCGTGCTGTCCGGGAGTGTGTCGGAGCAGGTGGATGCCGGTGGCGAGGTGCCAGATGAAGGCCCAGGCGAGCAGGATGCGCTGGAACAGGCCCGCGGTGCCGGGGAGGGCGGAGGGCAGGGTCAGGTCGGCGATGAGCAGCAGCGCGGTGGCTGGGGCGCTGATGGAGGCGACGAGACCCAGGGCACGCCATCCGGGGAGGTGGCGCAGGATGGCACCGAGCCGCCATTCGGCGGCGATGGTGCCGCCGATCAGCATGAGGAATCCGGCGCCGTGCAACAGGCCGTGCCAGATGGCCGTGTCGCCGGGACAGTATTCGCTGCAGATCCCGGCCATGGCCACGCCGGACGCGGCGATGAGCTGGAAGACACGGGCCTGGTTCAGCCGTGGGTCGGGCAGCCGGAGTCGCAGCGCGTCGTGCAGTCCTATCGCGAAGAGGGCCAGTGCCAGGCCTAAGCCTTCCAGCAGCAGGGTGAACAGCCACCAGTGCGGGCCGCGGCCCAGGTCGCTGCCGGGCTGGGACAGGTGCGAGTAGCCGGGCCGCAGGGCGGCCACGACCGTCAGCCCGGCGAAGTACCACACGATCACGGCGATGCCGGCGATCCCACCGATGCGGATCCGGGTGCGGGTGCTCATCTTGATCACTCCCAAGATAGAAGGTTCCGTTTGGAACGACTCTAAACGGAACTGTTCCAATCGGCTAGACTGCAGGCATGACCAAGCCCGCCTCAGACGCCGCCCCGGCCGACCGCGGGCACCGGCCCGTCGCGTTCCTGCTGTCCAGCTTGGGTTATGCAGCAACAGCGCAATTCCGTGACCGGCTCCGGCCACTGCGGCTTGACCCACGGCAATACGCCGTGCTGCGCACCATCGGCACCAGCGCCGGGCAGCCACAACACGCCATCGGGGACCTGCTGCGGATCCCCCGCAGCCGGATGGTGGCGCTGACCGACACGCTGGAACACCGCGGCCTGATCGAACGGCACCCTTACCCCGACGACCGGCGCGTCCGCACCCTTCACCTCACCCCCGCGGGCCGCGATCTCCTGGGGCAGGCCACCGCCCTCGCCCGCGACTTCGATACCGAACTGTGCGCCGCACTCACACCCGCGCAACACGCCCAGCTCGCCCGGCTCCTCACCCAACTGGCCGCAAGCCTCGATCTGCCCCCCACCGCCCACGCCTCCAGCCGCCAGACCACCCCCGGCTGGCCATCAAGCTGAAGCGCACGTCGTCCCAGCCCGCGTACGTGGGGCGCCGTCGCGGTGGTGGAACGCGACCTCGTTTGGCCACCGCTTCACGCCTCCGTTGCCCCGGTCGACGCCACACGGCCGGGTCAACGGCCGGTGTTGCTACCAGCGGTCCTTGCGTTGAGATTCCGTCATTGCGGAACCTCGCTTACTGCTCGTTTCAGAATGGGTTGATTCGCAGGTCTTGCGCTCGGTGATCTTGGTCGGCAGGGGGTCTGGCGTGCGTGCTGATGCTGTTCCTGACGACCTGAGGGAGCGGCCGGCCCCGCTGCTGCCGTCTGGCCTCAAACGCGTCCGGTTCTCCAGCCACGGTCCGCACTGCGCATATCCGCCGAGTACGCATCGAACTCCTTGAACGCCCGCCAGTCCCCGCCCTCGACCGCGCGCAGCCGGACCCGCTCACTCACCCACAACGACGTCACGAGCACGACCGAACCAGACCACGACCCGAGCAGCGAGCCCGCGTCCCCGAAACCTGTCGGCTACAAACTGCGAGCAAGCGAGCACTTTGGGCTATCATCACGGGCGATGCGCGACGTAGTCGCAGCCGGATCCTCGGAGGCCGAGCATGTCCAAGCCCTGGACGACAGCCGCGACCCACTGCAAGGGCGTGATGTGGGTTTAGGCCGGCAGGTCAACACGTCGATGCCGAGCGTTCCTCGGCGCGGCCGCGGCCTGTCAGGCGAAATGCGGCAGGTACGGTCTCGCCGGGGAAACGCTCGGATCACCCATGCGGGGGCAGCTCGCCCGCGATATGTGAGGCCCGGCCTGAAGCCGGGCCTTTTCGCTTCCGCACCAACGCCTGTCGGCGCAACGTAGTCTCTAATCGACTCTCGGTAATCACTGTGATGTGCGGCGTTGGGGAGCATGACGAACATCGGATGCAGCATGCGGTACGAGGACTTCGCCCCGACCCAGCGGTTCCAGTCCTCGATCGCCGTGTCACCGGACGGGAACCAGGTCGCCTACTCGACCAACGCCGACGGCGCGTTCAACCTCTGGGTCCAGCCGACGCGCGGCGGTGAGCCGCAGCAACTGACCTTCTTCACCGACATCGCCGTACGGCAGGTGGCCTGGTCCCCCGACAGCCGCTCGATCGCCTTCGCCGCCGACCGCAACGGCGACGACCAGTTCCAGATCTACCTCGCGCCCATCGACGCCGAAGAGCCGAGGCGGTTGACCGACGCGCTGGACCGCGAGCACGCCCTTGCCTACCACCCGTTCAGTCCCGACGGCCGGTACCTCGCCTACGCCACCAACGACCGCGACCAGACCATCGCGGACCTGATCATCCACGACCTGCACACCGGCGAACGCAGACGAACCGAATCCTCACCAGGCATCGGCCTGATACCAGATTCGTTCTCACCCGACGGCCGATGGCTGCTGATCGCGGGGATCCGCAGCACCACCAACGTCGAATGCCTCCTCCTCGACCTCAGCGACGCCGACGCGAGGCCTGAATCGCTTACTCCGCAGCAGCCCGGCGCCGGAACCTACGCCCACCCCGGACCCTGGACGGCCGACTCGACCGGCTTCCACTTCCTCACCGACGCCGCCGACGAACGCGTCCAGCTCGCCTACTTCGACCTCCAGCGCCGCACCTGGAACGTACGGGAAACCCCCGACTGGGACCTCGCGAAGGTGACCGCCGCCCGGAACGGCGACACCCTGATCTGGGAGATCAACGACGACGGCCGCTCCCACCTCCGTGCCCGACACGGCGACCAGGAATCGCAGGAACTACCGACCCCACCCGGCGTCATCACGAGCATGGACCTCGACGCCGACGGACGAACCCTCGCCCTGCTGATCGAATCCGCCACCCGGCCCACCGACGTCGCGACCCTCGACCTCACCACCGGCGAGTTGTCCTTCCTCACCGACAACCGGCCCACCGCGCTTCGCAGCGTCACGCCGGTCACCCAACAACACGTCACCTACCAAGCCAAGGACGGACGTACGATCCACGGGCACCTCTACCGCCCACACGGCGACGGCTCCTTCCCCGTACTGCTGTCCATCCACGGCGGCCCCGAAGCCCAAGAACGACCCGACTACGCCCACGGCGGCCTCTACCAGCACCTCCTCGCCAACGGCATCGCCGTCTTCGCCCCCAACATCCGCGGCAGCCTCGGCTACGGCCGCGACCACCACCAGCTCATCTACGGCGACTGGGGCGGCGGCGACCTCGACGATCTCCTCGCCGCCACCGACCACCTGCACACCCTCGGCTGGATCGACCCCGCCCGCATCGCCGTCTTCGGCCGCTCCTACGGCGGCTACGCCGCCCTGTCCTGCCTCACCCAACACCCCGACCGATGGGCCGCCGGCGTCTCCGTCTACGGCCCCACCGACCTCAACACCCTCGCCCGCGACGCCCCGCCCATGGCCCACGACTTCATCGTCCGCATGCTCGGCGACCCCGACGACCCGATCGACGCCGCCCGCCTTCGCGAACGCTCCCCCCTCACCCACGCGGACAACATCACCGCACCCACCCTGTTCATCCAAGGCGCCCACGACAGCCGCGTCCCCAAACCCGCCACCGACCGCATCGTCGAATCCCTCCGCATCAAAGACGTCCCCGTCACCTACCTCCTCTTCGACAACGAAGGCCACGGCTTCACCAACCGCACGAATGAAATCCACGCCTACACAGAAATCAGCGAATTCCTCACCCACCACCTCAACCCAAACAAGCCAGGAGAAGCCCCCACAGGTGACAAGTAGTCGCGACGTCCTGGTAACGACATCCCGCGCGCGGGGAGCATCGCTCTGCACGGATCTTGAGCACCTTCGTGGCGGGGACCATCCCGCGCGCCCGGAGCACGTCGCCGGCGGCACGAAGACCGCCCAGATCGAGGGACCATCCCCACGCGCGGGAGCACCGGGCCGGGATCGCGAAGTACGCCAAGCAGGCGGGACCATCCCCCGCGCGGGGAGCACCGGGTGATCCACGTCGTGCCCGGCCCGACGATGGGACCATCCCGCGGCGGGGAGCACGACACGACCAAGGGCACCACGGCCTGGTACCTGGGGCCATCCCCGCACGCGGGGAGCACAGCCGCACCATGGCTGAGTACGACGTGCTGAGGGGACCATCCCCGCGCGCGGGGGAGCACCACTCGATCGAGGCCACCCCGCGCATGCATCCGGGACCATCCCCGCGCGCGGGGAGCACATCGCAAAGATTCCGCTCGCGGGCGGTATCCGGGGACCGTCCCCGCGCGCGGGGAGCACCCTCCTGGTCAGTCCGGGATCGGGAACCGGTAGGGACCATCCCCGCGCGCGCGGGGAGCACAACTGGGGGAAGTCCGTCTCGAGGTGGAACCCGGGACCATCCCCGCGCGCGGGGAGCACGCGGCCAGGAATGGCCCCGCGCTATCCAGCATGGGACCATCCCCGCGCGCGCGGGGAGCACGCACGGCGGCTCCGCGCTGAGTTCACCCCGCGGGGACCATCCCCGCGCGCGCGGGGAGCACTCCGGGCTCAGCCGGTGGCGGTGGCGCCGCTGGGGACCATCCCCGCGCGCGCGGGGAGCACAAGAATCGGGCGGGGCTGGCTAGCCGTTCCTTGGGACCATCCCCGCGCGCGCGGGGAGCACTGCATTCAGCGACCTCGCGGAGTCAGGAGTGGTCGGGGACCATCCCCGCGCGCGCGGGGAGCACGACGTCCGCGTTGCGGGGGCGGCCGGCGAAGTGGGACCATCCCCGCGCGCGCGGGGAGCACACTGCGCGACCTGCAGGTTCACAACGACTCAAGGCCGAAAATCATCACTTCTTGCGATTCGGGCATTTCGGACGGGAGTGTCTAATGAACGGCGGATCCGATGATCAAGGAGACGCCAGATGAGCGAGGCCGCGGGGTCTGAGCCCGTGGAGTCGTCCGTGCAGGTGCCGCCGGGTGCGGCGGCGGATGATCAGTTGATCGGGATGCTTGTGGACCGGGCTCGTAGTGAGGGTTTGCAGCTGACTGGTGAGGGTGGGCTGCTGCAGCAGTTGACGAAGCGGGTGCTGGAGTCTGCCTTCGAGGGCGAGATCACTGATCATCTCGGCTATGAAAAGCACGAGGCGGCTGGTCGGGGCAGCGGGAACAGCCGGAACGGCACGCGGGCGAAGACGGTGCTGACCGATGTCGGGCCGGTGGAGGTGAAGGTGCCCCGTGATGTGGAGGGCACGTTCGAGCCGCAGATCGTTAGGAAGCGGCAGCGGCGCCTGACCGGCGTGGATGAGATGGTGCTGTCCCTGAGCGCGAAGGGGCTGACCCACGGGGAGATCTCCGCGCATCTGGCTGAGGTGTATGGCGCGGAGGTGTCCAAGCAGACGATCTCGACGATCACCGACAAGGTGGTGGAGGGGATGGCGGAGTGGGCCAACCGGCCGCTGGATCGCGTCTATCCGGTGCTTTTCGTGGACGCGATCAACGTCAAGATCCGTGACGGGCAGGTCGCTAACCGGCCTGTCTATGTCGTCATGGCCGTCACTGTTGACGGGCGCCGCGACATCTTGGGGATCTGGGCCGGTGACGGCGGCGAGGGTGCCAAGTTCTGGCTGCAGGTGTTCACCGAGCTGCGCAACCGTGGCGTCGCCGACGTGCTCATGTTGGTCTGCGACGGGCTGAAGGGCCTGCCGGACGCGGTGGCCACCGCCTGGCCGCGCACGATCGTCCAGACCTGCATCGTCCACCTCCTGCGCAACAGCTTCTGCTACGCCGCTCGCCAGGACTGGGACAAGATCGCCAAGGCGCTCAAGCCCGTCTACACCGCGCCCAGCGAGGCCGCCGCGGCCGAGCGGTTCAGCGAGTTCCAGGAAACCTGGGGCGCTCAATACCCGGCGATCATCAAGCTATGGGAGGACGCCTGGGCGGAGTTCGTGCCCTTCCTCGCCTTCGACGTCGAGATCCGCCGCGTGATCTGCTCAACGAACGCGATCGAGAGCGTGAACGCGCGCATCCGCAAAGCCGTCCGGGCCCGCGGTCACTTCCCCAACGAGGCCGCCGCGCTCAAATGCGTCTACATGGCGCTAATGAGCCTGGACCCCACCGGGAAGGGCCGCAAACGCTGGACCATGCGCTGGAAGGCGCCCTTGAACGCCTTCCAAGTCGCCTTCGAAGGCCGGCTGACCCCCACCGACCACTGACAACTCAACAACCAAGATCAGCCGTTAAGTTGACACACCCTTTCGGACGACAGGTGAAGGCGCTTATCGATTCCCGTATCGGCGGCGTCGGCCTGCTTTGCTCCAGCCGCTTGGGGGTGCCGCTGCCGCGACTGGGGCTTGTTGCTTGGGGCGGCGGATGAGGGTGAGGCCGTCGTAGTCCGTGGGATGCCATTTGTGGTCCCAGGTGTCGAAGGTGAAGCCCTGTTCGTTGTTGGTGGCGTAGGCGAGGAGTGCTCGGCCCGTTCCGGAGTACTTCTTGACCTCGGACCACAGGGCGTCGCGGATTCGTGCGGTGGGGCCGCCGATGAAGACTCCGGGGGAGATCTCCATCATCCAGCGGGTGAGGAAGCCGCGCAGGCCGGCGGGGCACCGGGTGAGGACGATGATCGTCACCAGATCGCTCCGTCATCGTAGTTGTGGCCGGATTCGAGTTCCTCGCCGTGGTCGCCTTGGAGGGTCACGCGGTCGAGGTCGCCGCCGGTCGGGTCACCGGTCTGATCGTCCGGGGCGAGCAGTGCCTTGATGTCGTCGACGCAGCGTTTGAGGAGCCCCGTCTCGTTGATCTGATCGCGGATAGCCCGGCGGGTGCGGGAGCCGACGTTCTCCGGGCTGTGCGCGGCGACGTCGAAGGCGGTTGGAATGCCGATCTCGGTCTTGTACAGGTCGGCGATGTCGAGAACGAAGGCGAGCTCGTGGCCGGAGTGGATGAAGCCGAGTGCGGGGATGCAGCCGAGTGCGGCGACGGTGGTCTGCGCGACTCCGTACATGCATTGGGCCGCCGCGGTGATGGCCTGGTTGGGCGGATCCCCGGAGTCGAAGTCGCTCGGTACGTAATGCCGGCCGGTCCAGGGGATGCCGACGCGAGCGGCTTGCTTCCGGTAGCAGTCCTTCACGCGTCGGCCTTCCCGGCCGAGGAGTTCTTGTCGACCGAGGCCGACCGGGTCCTCGTCGGGGAAGCGCATCCGGTACATCGCTCGGGCGACGTCGAGTCGTGTGCGTCGATTCGACCATCGGGCCGCGTGTGCCTCGGCGAGTGCTGAGGAACGGGTGAGCGATCGGCCGCCGGAGTAGAAGCGGACTCCGTGCTCGCCCACCCAGACCACTCCGGCGCCGGTGTCACCGAGCAGGCTCATCGCCTGGTGGGTGACGTTCGTTCCCGGGCCGAGCATGAGCGTGCCGATGGTGGCCGACGGGATGTGGGTGATCCCGTCGGCGTCTTCGGCGGTGATGGCGTTGTCCTCGCGGTGGACGATGCAGCGCTCGAGGTAGATGAAGGAGATCCGGTCGCCCATGCGGGTGAGCTCGCGGGGCGTGGAGGCGCCGCGTTTGCCGATCGTGCTCATCGCTAGGCCGGGGCCAGGGTCATGAGGCCGCAGCCGTATCCCTTGGCGCGGCCGAGGCCGTGGGTCAACGTGCGGCGTAGCGCGTCGGGGTCGGTGACCTCGAGCCTTCCGTCGTAGGTGACCGTGGTGAGGGTGACCGGCTTGCGGTTGCCGTTCTTGGTGAATTCGAGTTGGCGCCGGTCGTGGACGGTCAGCTCGTGGACGGGCTCATCGGGGACGACGCGTTGCTCGGCCGGCTTCTCGATCACTTTGAAGCCGGAGGCCTCCTGTCGTTGCAGGAGCCAGCCTTGCTGGTGGCGAGGGGTGACATGGGCGGTGATCTTGGCGGGTTCGTCGTCAGTACGGCGGATGGTGTGGACGGGGTTGGCGGTCAGGCGGAACGCCCACCGGTCGCCGGCCGTGAGCCGGTCCAGGAAGCCGGAGTAGTCGTGCGTCTGCCAGCCGCCACCGGTGGTGGGCCAGCCGGCCTGCTCGACGAGGTGGGTCAGGTCGGGCTTGTCCGGGCTGACGATGTAGAGGTACGTCGCGGCGTTGTTCACCCGGTCGACGCGCCAGAGGACGCGGGGGCCGCCGTCGCCGTTGGCCGGGGGGTCGGCGAAGGAGAACATCACCGCGGCGTGGATCCGCTGCGGTGAGGACAGCAGGCGGCGGGCGTTGATCCGCGCGGTGTTGACGCGGAATCGGGTCAGGTACATCACGCCTCCCCCAAGGCGGCGATCGGGTCATGGTCGGGGATGTTCGCGGCCGTACGGGCAGGGTTCGCGAACACGACCTGGCCGGGGACGACGCCGCGGAGGGCGTACCGGCGGTGGCGCGGATCGAAGCTGAGCGGCTGGTCGCGGAGGCTGTCGACCCGCGCGTCCGCGCCGACGCCGGATGGGCCGGACTCGATCAGGGTCTCCAGCGACACCTGCGGTTCGCGGATACGGCGTCGATGCCAGGCCGCGGCATGCCACGGCTCCTTCTCCAGCGCGTCCTCAAGCGTCAGGTCGGAGCGGACGCCCAGGCTCACGGGCCGGGACGGCGGACACGAGCGGCGGCCGAGGTACGGAAGGAACGCGGGCCGCCACAGCGCCCGATGTAGCCCTTCGACGAAATCCGCATCCCCTTCGACCGCCGCGACGAACACCGCGTCGGCCAGGTAGAAGCGCTCGGATACCGGCATCGACACGTCGGTCTCGAAATGGTGGGCGGTCTGGTAGTCACGGATCCGTACGCCGGGCTGGTCGATCCGTACGCCGAACCGCAGCGCCGCGAGGTCGCTGAGGTCGTCGGTACGGGCGCGGCCGAGCGCCGCGGCGAGCAGTCCGATCACGCCGCTCTTCGTCGGCGCGGGCTCAGTGGTGCGGCGTGCGAACCGCGCCGCGGACCCCCATGCCTGCAGCGGCCCGGCCAGCTGCATCACGAGCACGCTCATGGTTCAGTCCTGCCGAGCCGCGACCTGTTCGCCGACGGTGGTGACCAGCGTCGGCAGAGAGATCTTGTCGCCCAGCTTGGCGAGCGGGTCGGTGTTCGGGCCGGTCCGCATGATCCAGGTGTGCTCGTCGTCGGCGATGCCGTACGTCTCCTCGATGTCGGGGATGTAGCGAGCCAGCCGGTCACACGCGTCCCGCACGTAGCCGCCCTTCTCCGGGTCGGTACGGCACGGCGCCTCGAACGCGGACACGAAGCTGACCGGGCGGGCCGTGCGCAGCTTGGCGATCACCAGATCCGGCAGGGTGTGGTTGCCGAACGTATTGACCTTCCCGGTGGGCAAGGAGCAGACGAAGCCCTCCACGAACGCCTCGACCGCCCGGCGTACCGGTGTCGCCGGCGCCTCTCGGTCCCGCAGCCCCTTGCCGAGGTTCCGGCGCAGCAGATCCACGTCGAGCGCGGCGTACCGGTACAGGGTCGCGGAGTTGAACTCGACCGTGCCGATCATGCCCGCGCCCAGGTCGTCGGTCTCGCGGTCCTTACGGTCGTCGACGGCGGTGTAATAGTCGGACTCGTTGTCCACGCGGTGCACGCTGATAGCGTGCGCGACCTGCGCGGCGGCGTCGACGTTGATGTCCGCGCCGTCGGCGACCATGCGGCCGAACAACGCGATGTCCACGGAGTGCCGGGCGTTCGCGATCTGCTTGGCGCGCGCCTTGTTGTCCTTGTCCTTGAAGAAGGTCTCGATGTCGTCCCGTCCCTCCAGGGCGAGCTCGCCGAGCGCGGCGACCTGCTGGGCGGACAGGAACATGAGGTACTTCGACTCCGGTGCGACCGCTTCGTCTCCGCCGTTCGCCTTGCGCTTCGGCGTCTCGATCTTCGACCCGGTCGCCGTCGTGATCGTGTGCGCGGCCAGGGCCCAGCGCTCTGCGGCGGTGAGCGTCTCGTCCCGGTCGTGAATGTGCTCGGCGAGCAGGTCGGCCACCCGCTTGGTACGTACGCCGAGCTCGTACGGATCGAGCAGCTCGTGGAACGCCCGCCGGGTGGCGCGCTTCCATGCCTGGCTGGACACCCGGGCGCGGCGCACTCCCCCGTACATGGCGGTCTTGGGCGTACCGGTGTCGTCGCGGTTGAGGTTGGACGGGGGGACGGTCTGCAGAACGTGCAGGTCGAGGATGGTCCGGGTCATTCGGTTTCCCTGGTGTCGTCGGTGTCGGAGGCGGGGTCTGCGGGGGTGGTCTCGTCAGCCGGTTCGGAGCGGTACGCGTGGAAGCTGCGCCCCCACCTCTGCCGGACGCGGCGGGCGCCGTCGGGATCGCCGAACCAGTAGAGCTGCTCGGCGAGCAGTGCGTAGTCCAGCGGGATCGACTCGCGCCGGTTCCGTCGTTGGGCTCCGCGGCGCAGCAGCGAGATGATCTCGCGAAGCCGGTAAGCGAGTACGTCGACCGACTGGGCGGTGCCGGCGCGGACGAAGCGGTGCCGGAGCGGTTCGTCGATCTCCCCGGGTGGCATCAGCTGCCGTACGGCCCGGCCCAGCTCCACGTCCGGCTTGTGCATCGGTTCCTTGTCGTGGGACTGCTGGTGAAGCGCGTACAGCGTCACGGCGAGGAACAGCGCGGTCTCCGCCCGCTCGGCCAGCCGCTCCGGCAGATCGTTGTCGGGGAAGGCCTGCTCGACCGCGCGGTAGAAGCCTTCGGTGCCGGTCATCCCCCACAGCTCCGGCATGTCGGCGGGGAGCTTGCCCGCGCCGCGCCGCAGCTGCGCCAAGAGCGCGACCGCCGACGAGTTGTCCTTCAGGTAACCGCTCTGGACTCGCGCGATGAACGCGCCGGCCGCGCGGCGCACCAGCTTGCCGACGGCCTGTGGCGATATGGACGTGCTGGTGGTTGTCACGAGCCGACCTCCTGGAGCTGCTGATCGTCGTTGCTCGGACCGTCATCCGTACGCCCGGGGAGGGAGTCGCGAAGGCGAGTCCGGAAGATCAGGTCGGCGCGCGAGGTGTTCAACCAGAGCGTCTGGCCGGCCTTGATCGTGATGACCCGGCCCTCCCATGCCGCGTCGCCCGCCATGCGGCACAGGTCCTCACCGGCTTCTCCGAGGATCCGGCGCGCCTGTGCCTGCCAGTCAGCGCGGCGGTCCTGCGGGTCGTCGCCGGGCCGCAGGCTTGCGAGCCACTGCCGGAACGGGCCATCGAGAACGCCGAAGCCGCGGTCCCGCGCCGCACCGGTCGCCGGTTCCGGGTCGTCGCCGGCGGCGCGGGCGAGGTCGGCGGCGAGCCAGCCAAGTGCGGTCACGGCCTTCTCCGCGTCGGTGACCGCGCCGACGGCCGCCTGGCCCAGCGGCCGGTCACGCTCGTGCAGCAGGATGACCGGCAGCTGGACGGCGTCCTCAACGATCTCGTCGATGACCGATTGCTGGGTGCCGTACTGCGCGCCGTACAGCCGTGCCCAGACGCGGAAGTCCAGCGGCAGCGCGCCCTCGACGGAGAGCCGGGCGACCCAGTCGAGCACGCGCGGACGTACGGTCTTGGGCTCCTCACCACGCTGTTCGCCGCCCTCTACCTCGCCGGTGACCAGCGCCCCGAGCCCTCGCCAGGCGGCACGGCTGGGGTCATGCTCGCGCGGCAGGTACACCGTCGCCCATCCGAGCTTCTTCTCCTGGGCAGGGCTTCGGCGCCAGGCCGTCATCGGCTCGTGGTCGTGCATGTTCCGGATCGGGAGGGAGTCGCCGTAGGCGAGGACCACCCCGTACACACCGTGCTCGTCGGCATGCAGCCGGACCCGCCGCGAGGGCCAGGTGTACAGGTCCCGCGGGCCGTACGGACGGCGGCTCAGCTCGATCTCGTCCATCGGTGCCGCCTTCGGCGGCGGTCGCCGCCAGGCGGGCCGGTCGTTCTCGGCGTCAATGCTCAGGTTGTCGGTATCGAAGGCGATCAGGTTGAGCAGCAGCGTTTCCCGCAGAGTCGTGCCGCTCGCGAGAACGCCGCCGAGGTTCCCGGCCCAGCCGACGCCTTGCGGGTAGACCTTGCCGTTCTTCACCCGCCGGTCGCCGACCGCGCCGGTCTTGATGCCGGAGGTGTCGAAGGCGTGCGCGTGGATCAGCCAGCGGGCCGCTTCGGCGAAGGTTAGCCGGTCGACGCCGTTCGCCCGCATGGTGAAGAACCGGGCCCCGTTCGGCACGTCGGCGACGATCCGGTCGAGCGCGCCGATCTCGTCCCGTGCCGTGCGCAGGCCCGGTGTCTGGAGGAACGGGGATTCGGGGTGCAGGAGGTCGAAGCGTTCGCGGTGCTCGTCGAGGTACGCGTCGATCCGCTCGACCGGCAGGCCGTTCTCCCACAGCTCCTGCCACTCGTCGACGTCGGCGGGCCCGTCGATCGCGTCGTGCACGACGGCCAGCAGCAGGCGCAGCAGCGCGAACTCGACGGTGGACACGTCGCCCACCACGCGGCGCAGCTCGTCGGCCCGGGTGAAGACGTCACGCAGGGGCAGCAGCGCTTCGTGGCCGTCGCCGCGCTGCACCGGTATCCAGGGCTCGCGGGTCAGGTCGTACGAAGCACCTAAGCGTTCATGCGGCACGGGCCACCTCCAGGCCGTTCTCCCTGCTGTAGGAGAGCTCGTAGCCTGCCAGCCGGGTACGACATTCTTCGTCCAGCAGCAAGATCAACTCCCCGGCGAGCCAATGGCACTCCGGCGCCTGCCATGCCTCGATGCACTCGGCCTCCAGCTCGGCGATCACATGGTCGATCACCCCGGGGTTGGACAGCCGCAGGGGCAGCCGGAGCCCGCAGGATGCGACCGTGCGGGCCAGGCGCGGCTCGGGCACCGTGTCCGTCGGGACCTCCAGCCCACCCCGGCCGTCCCGGAGCCAGGGCACGGTCCGTACCGTGCCGTCGGCCAGGCTCTGGACGACGAGGACCTCCAACGAGTCCGTGCTGTCCCGCACCTGTGCGCGGCCGGTCACGGTGTCGTCCGCGTCGCCGACACCGGCGTCGATCCAGCCGAGCAGCGCCCGCCCGTCGGGGCGTACTCCGTTGATCTGGAACTTCGTCGCCTTGTGTTCCTGACGCGCGTGATGGAGTTCGTCGGCGCGCCGGGCCTCATCGATCGCGGTCCGCCAGGCGGCCGGGCCGATCGGATCCGGACCGTAGGCGGCCTGGACCAGCAGGCTGATGTCGTCCGGCAGGCGGACCGTACGACCGCCGACCGCGGAGAAGTAGGGCTCCAGGACGGCGGCGGCGCGCAGCAGAGGGTACTGCCGGTAGATCCGTCGTGAGCCGGTCACCGGCTCGACCGGCTCGGCGTCCCAGTCCGCACCCGTCACCAGGCATCGGGCGGTACGCAGCCGCACCGGGCGATCGGCCTGGTCTTCCCCGCGCTGATGCCGGTGCAGGCGGCCCATCCGCTGGATCAGCAGGTCGATCGGGCACAGGTCCGACACCAGCAGGTCGAAGTCGATGTCCAGCGACTGCTCCGCGACCTGGCTGGCCACCACGATGCACGGGCCGTCCGGACGCCGGTCGCCGGCCTTCTCCGGCGGTCCGAACAGGTCCAGCAGTTCCTTGTCGTTGGCCGCCCGGTCCAGATCCAGGAACCGTGCGTGCGCGACCTTCACCGTCGTGTCCGGTAGCCGCTCGCGGAGGAATTCGGCTGTCTCAAGGACCCGGTCGACGGTGTTGCGCACCACCAGCACGCAGCCGCCGTCGGCCAGCTCCACCTCGAGCCGGTCGCCGAGGACCCCGAGCTCATCGCTCAGGCGTTCCACCGCGACCTCGGTCGTCCGGCCGGATGCGCTCACCGGCTCACACCGCGCAGTGCCGTTGCGTTCGACCGTGGTGATCAGCGGATACGCGCGCGACGATGACACGTCGCCGAGGCCGCCGGAACCCGCGTACGCCTGTGCCAGCTCCGCACGACGCGCCGCGGGAAGCGTCGCCGACAAGACGACGACCGGAACCTCGTACTCGCCGAGCCAGGACAGCACGCGGTCCAGGTAGGAGTTCATGTACGTGTCGTAGGCGTGCGCCTCGTCGATCACGACGACCTTCCCGGCCAGAGCCAGGTGCCGCAACGCCAGGTGCCGGCTCTTCAACCCCATGAACAGCAACTGGTCGATCGTCCCGACCGCGAACGACGCCAACATGGCCTTCTTCCGGCCCCGCAGCCACCGGTGCGCCACCAGGACCGCCGACGCCTGCCACCGCTCCCCCGCACGACTCCACGCCGCCGTGCCACCGTCCGGCTCCACCGCCCGCACGGTACGGAACCCGGCCCGCAGCAGGCCGCCGTACTCCTCGTTCAGCGCGGCCTTCCCATGCGCCAGCAGGACCGAGTACCGGCCGTCACCCGTACCGGTGCGCGGCAGGCGGCGCAGCCACGTCAGCATTCGCGGGAACAACGCGTTGCTCGTCGCCATCGTCGGCAGCGCGACGTAACAGCCGCCCGCGCCCGACCGGGCCGCGAACACCTCCACGACCGCCAGCGCCGCTTCGGTCTTCCCCTCCCCCATCGGCGCCTCGATGATCATCAAGCCCGGGGCGGCCATTTCCCGTGCCAGCCGCAATGCGTGCTCCTGCACGGGCCGTACCTTCGCGCCCGGTGGCAGCTCGAACCGCGCCCCGAACAGGCTCCCGGCATCGTCGCCCGGTTCGCGTGGCTCCCACGGTGCCGGCAGATCCAGGCCGCGCCATGCCGACTCGATCCGCTCTCGATCGCCGGTTCCGGCGGCGTGCGGAAAGTACGGGAACAGGTCCGGGTTGCTCGCGATCCAGTCGGCGACGATCACCAGCCCGGTGAGCAATACCTGCGCCGGTTGGGGAAGACGAACCCCGCGCCAGGACGCCAGCCGACCGGCCACCCCGCACGCCTGCGCGCACGCCTCGAGAAGCTCCCACTGGACGTCCCTCCACGTCTGCTCACACGCGGGCGTACGAAGAAGCTCAGGACGCCGCGCCAGCGCCGTAACCGCGTCGTTCGCCGGCGGCACCCCGTGATGCCCGCCCACGACGATCACGAACGACAGCGCGTCCCGCCGTCCCCATCCGTACCGCTCCGCCAGCCACTGCTGAAGCAGCACCATCCCCGCCAGCCCATGCGGCCCGAGCTTCCGGTCCGAGAGCTCCCGCAGGTCCGGCATTGCCAAGCCCGTGTCCCGCATCACCTGAGCCAGCACGTGAACCTGGCAGGCGAACGCCGGCGTCGCCTTCCCGACGTCGTGAACGGTGGCCAGCCACACCAGCAGCCGCCGCGCATCCCTGTCTCCATCAGGAAGCGCCCGAGCGATCACGCGCCGCGTTTGCTCAGGAACCCACCGGTCCCATAACAGGCCCGCCACCGACCCGGAGTCGGACATGTGCCGCCACAACGGCAGCCATCCCCCGCCATCGCGATCATGCTTCGCCCACACCGACCGTGCCGTTCCCGACAACCCGCCGACAGTGACGGGCCGTAACACCCCCTCAGGCATGAGGGCATTCAACCCCAACTCGCGAGCCTCGGAATCACAATCGGTGGAATCTCGCCAACCACTCAGCAATTCCTCGCACCTGCGAGGAAGCAATCGACAACCGCGCCCCGGGTGCGCGGAGCGCACTGCCGGTTCGGCAGTCCTTCGCGAGGTCCGTGGATGGTCCCCACACGTACGAGGAGCACGTCTTCTAGGGGGTATCGCCGGGCGTCCGCTGCTGGGACCGTCCCAGGCGCACGCAGGGAGGACGAACTGGCGCCCGTGGGCACGTCGAGGGACCATCCCCGCGCGTGCGGGGAGCACAGGCCAGGGCTCCGGAGTCCATGCCGTCTATGGGGACCATCCCCGCGCGTGCGGGGAGCACTTCCCGGAGTTGTTCGCCGTCCGCTCGTACGAGGGACCATCCCCGCGCGTGCGGGGAGCACTCGGCACGGATTTCTGGCTCAGTCATCACTCGGGGACCATCCCCGCGCGTGCGGGGAGCACCCCAAGGGTCGGCCCGGTGACATCCCTCCGGCGGGACCATCTCCGCGCGTGCGGGGAGCACGTTGCGCTGGTGGGTACCGGAGTCAATCAGCCGGGACCATCCCCGCGCATGCGGGGAGCACCGGTCACCCGGGATGTGGTCCACGACCTCCACGGGACCATCCCCGCGCGTGCGGGGAGCACAGGCGACTGGAGTTGAGATCCAGTGCGGCGTAGGGACCATCCCCGCGCGTGCGGGGAGCACAAGACGTCGCTGGAGTCGCCAGGCTTCCGGAAGGGACCATCCCCGCGCGTGCGGGGAGCACTCCGTACAGGCGACCAATCGTGGCCTCACGGAGGGACCATCCCCGCGCGTGCGGGGAGCACCGCGGCGCCACGCGGTACCACGCGCTGCGCCTGGGACCATCCCCGCGCGTGCGGGGAGCACGCCGACCATCATGTTCCACGCCTCAACCTGCGAGGACCATCCCCGCGCGTGCGGGGAGCACGCGTCGTAGCACTGGCGCCACACGAGCGGATCGGGACCATCCCCGCGCGTGCGGGGAGCACGCCGATGGGGCGCTGTCGGACTACAAGTCGAAGGGACCATCCCCGCGCGTGCGGGGAGCACCGACACGGCCATGCCGACGGTCGCCGAGTCCCGGGGACCATCCCCGCGCGTGCGGGGAGCACGCTGCCCGGCCTGCAGCTTTACGTGAGCGAGCGGCCCGTTTTCATGACTTTCACCGATTCGGACATCATGGACATGGCTCCGTGTGGGGAGGGTCGAGCACGTTGGGAGCGTACGACGTCTCCTTCACTACCGGAACTGCCCGTTCCTCCTTGACTGCGATCAACGTGCTCACACTCGCCCGCAGGTGATCGAGCACCGGGCGAGAGCGACAACACCTCAGTCTCACGACCCTGGTGAGACCGCATGGATATGCCAGCCGTCGCTCTTACGGACAGCGGCAGGGACTAGCTCCTCGATGCGTCGCCGGTCGGCGTTCTGCCAATCCTTGGTGAGTGTCTGGAGGCGTACCAGCGCGGGCGAGTCGGGGCTGTCCGCGAGGATTCCGGGAATGGGCAGGACTTTGATGATCGCGATGTGGTCGCCGTTGGCGATGCCGATGCCGATTTCGTGGTCGATGCCGGTGGCGACGAGGCCGGGTGGGTTGCGGGCGATGAGCCAGGTCTTGAGATGTTCGGTGTCGGGCCAGTCGGCTGGTCCGGGTTCGGTGTGGTTGGCGTTGAGGAGGACGTCGAGGACGTGGCGCGCGTCGTCTGGTCGGCCGCGGAGCCATTCGGCGGAGACGTAGGAGGTGTGTTCGTCACCGGGGCGCTGGTGCTGGGCGTCGGCGGTGTCGGCTTCGAAGCTTTCCCGGCCGGGGGCGTCCATGATCACGTAGGCGCCGCGGTGGAGACTCATTTTCTCGAGCGCGCCGTCGGCTGTGACCGTGGCGCGGAGCATGGCGGTGGCGTAGGTGATGTCGGCCAGCTTCACCGGGGCAAGCAGGGTGCCGCCGGGGCGGATCTGGTTGATCCAGGCGTCGGGTATCGCAGGGGGCGTGGTCCAGGCGACCAGGTGGTCGTACGGCCCGTGGTCGGGATAGCCGTGGGCGCCGTCGGCGGTGATCGATGTGATGTTGCCGCGGCCGGCTCGGCGGTGGAGGACGGCCGCGCGTTCGGCGAGGCCGGGTTCGAGGTCGATGCTGGTGACGTAGCCCGTGGGGCCGACGAGTTCGGCGATGATGGCGGCCGAGTAGCCGGAGCCGGTGCCGATTTCGAGGATGGAGTCGCCGGGGCCGATGTCCAGGAGCCGTAGGTGCCGGTGCACGACGGGGGCGGCAGTGGTCTGGCGTACGGCCTGGCCGTCCTCGCCGCGGTAGAGGGCCTCGTCAACGGCCTGGGCGGCGTGGTCGACGGTGTCGGTCTGGTTCACCGTGGGATGTCTTTCACGTTGTGGCTGGTCAGGTTCGGACGATCGCGTGGTGGTCCGCCGTTTCGGCGGGGTGGCGGTTGGGTTCGAGCCAGGCGTGGGCTTGGAACGGGGCGAGGCGGGCGCCGATGCACCAGTCCATGCGCCAGCCGAGGGCCGCGGCGAAGAGGAAGCCTGTGAGCGATTCCTCCATGCACGCGAACCGGCCGGGGAAGAACCGTGCGGCCCATCGGCATGCGGTCTCCAGGCGGGCGAGATCGGCGGATCCTGGTCGGGAGCGTGTGGTGCGCTTCAGCGTCCGTGCCGTGGCCAGGATCGCGCGGAGCGGGACGCTTCGCAGAAGGACGATCGCACAGGTGCAGGCGACGAACGCGACGACGCGGTCGCCCGGGCGAGCGGGGCGGTCCGGGACGTCCAACGCCATCCGTACGGTCACCATCGCGGCCACCGCCGAACCGGTCGGAGCAGGCGTACGCGGGTGAGCTCGGCGGCGAGGGCGCGCATGTCCGCGCCGACGCGTTCGGCATCGGCGTCGAAGTGGCTCGCGACGGCGCGTACGGCCTGTCCGCCGGTCGCACCCGCGACGATCTGCTGCCACCAGTACGCGCCGGCGCGGTTGAGGGCGTACCAGTGGCCACGGCCACGCAGGTCGAAGAGGATCGCCCCGTGCTCGGTGATCCAGGTTCGGACGTGCCGCGACGGCGTCAGGGGCTTTCGATCAGGCACGACCGGTCACCTGGCCTGCCGGTTTCCGGGCGGTGTGTCCGGCGAGCCATATCTCGGTGGTGACGACGGACTCCAGGCTGGCGAACGGGCCGGTGCCCGCGACGAGCAGCTTGTCAAGGTCGGCCCGTACGCGGTCGGAGTCGATCACTCCGACGCGGGCGAGGTGTGAGTCGTGGACGAGCGCGCGGAGGTGCTCGGCGTTACGGCGAAGCCCGGCGAAGGCGTTCCCGTCGTACGCGCCCTTGGTGGGCCGGTCGAGGATGAAGCCGGGGACGAGGCCGCGCAGGGCGACACCGAGCAGGGGTTTCTGCGCCGTGACGGCCTGGCGGTCGGCGGTGGGCATGGCCATGACGGCGCGGACGACCGCGTTGTCGAGGAACGGTGCATGCGGGTTCAGTCCGCGCGCGGCCTGCTGGATGGCCAGCTCGGCCTGGTAGGCGCCGAACTCGTCGAGCTCGTTCCACGCCTGTCGGACCAGCGGCTCCTGGTCCGACTGCGGCGCCTCGGCGGCGTTGAACAGCGCCTCGGCGAGCTGTGCTCGGGCTGGCGGGGTGAGCCACGCGGCGAACGTGGCGCGGCCGCACCAGTGGAGCGCGGCTGGGTGAGCCGGCGCCGGGCCCTGGACCTGGCGGGCGAGGTGGCGGAGCGCGGCCGGGTACGACTGCCGGGACAGGCGTACGGCGGAGGCGAGGACGGTGTGCACGGACAGGTGCCGCAGCCGGGCCCGCGCGGTCGCATGCCGGAGGAGGCGGCGCATCTCCCCGCGGGCGGCGAGGTCGGCCAGGTAGGACGGTGGAGCGCACAGCAGCATGTCGCCGCCGGAGCCGGTGAGGTGCAGGTCGCTGCCCTGCTCGGCGGCGACCCGGTGGTAGGTGGTCCGCATCGCCCAGCGCGCCGCGTCGGCGCAGGGCTGATCGGTCGCGGGCGCGTCGGCGAGCTGGTCGAAGAACAGCGCGTCGCCGGTGGCGATGCTGTGGCGGATCAGCGGCTCGGTCGTGGCGGCGCGGCGAGCGTAGGCGAGGTCGTCGTTCGGGCTGTCCGGATCGTCGTAGGTGACGCCGAGCAACGGCCGGCCACCGAGTCGTGCCGCGAGCAGCGCGAGGGACGTCGAGTCGAGGCCTCCGCTGAGGTCGGAGCTCAGGTGGGACGCGCCGGCCGCTCGTACCCGGACCGCGGTGATCAGAGCGTGCCGAAGCTCCTGGGCCGTGTCGGCGAACGGGACGGGCGCCGGGTAGGGCTCGTACGGCGTAACCCGATGGCCGCGCGCGTCGACACGGAGCAGATGGCCGCCGGGGACGCGTTCGATCCCTGCGAAGCACGTGGCGTTCCCGGTCACCTCGCGTACGGTCGGGCACACCAGCCGCGCGGCCAGCGCCCGGTAGTCGAAACCGGCCTCGGTCCGGGCGGCCAGCGGCGCGGCGCGCGTCGACCAGACGACCCGGCCGCGGTCGCCGGTGACGTAGACGGGCCGGGTCCCGGCGACGTCGGTGAGCACGACGGTGCGCTGAGCGTCGTCGGCGATCACCCAGTAGCTGCCGGGCCAGTGGGTGAGGGCACGCCAGTCCCCACGGCGGACGGCGTCCAGGCCGCGCTCGAGCTCACGATCGCTGGCGTAACACGGTCCGGCGACCGCGAGCCGGTGTTCCCGATCATGTACCCGCCGCACCTCGAGCGGCTCGTGGCCGCCGGCGAGCCAGACCGGCCGGTCGCCGGCCCACAGCTCGCGGCCGTCCGACGGGACGCCGCCGTTGTCACTTCCCATGATCCACATGGCTCGTCTCCCCTTCGGCGGCTCGCCCCCGAAGGGGAGAGCCACCGGGCGCCCGGGTCATTCGAAGTATCGGTCCTGGTCCTTGGAGTCCTCGGCGTACTTGCCGAGCGTCACCTCCGGCGCCTCACCCAGGTCGAGCAGCACCGGTGCCTCGTACATGTCGTCCACGGCGGCCACCTCCTCTCCGGAACTTCGCCCACACGGACTGGATGAGGCTATGGACTGCCGTAATGCGAGGTGAAGGAGGTTGCGCGACCTTGCGGAGATCCCCGATCGCTGATTACCTAACGTGAAATTACTGCAAGCCTGTGCAAGCTCCTTGTCCCGTCCGCCCTCGTGACGCAAGCTCGCACAAGCAGCCTCACCCCTAGCGCGGAGGACACCGTGAAGTACCTCGGCAAGGACCCCGGCTCCGAAGTCAACGACTGCCCCGCTGTCTGGGACGACGGCGACGCCTACGTCGTACAGGGCAGCCGCATCACCGACCCGGCCACTCTCGCCGAGATCGGCGCCATCCCCGACCACGAAACCGTCATCCGCATCCCCAAGCGCCTCATGGTCCGGTTCCCGGAGGTCGCGGGTTGACCGCTGCGCTCGACAATCCGGTCAGCACCGCGGCCCGCTCGGCCTGCCACCTGGAACTCCGCGACGCCTACGACCCGGCGAACACCGCGTACTCCGCCTGGCTGGAAACCGGTACCCACCCAGCCGTCGCCGACCGGCCCCCGTGGGCGGCCTGGCACCGGACCGTGGCCGACGCGGTGGCCCGCGGCGTACACGTCCGCCGGGCGCGAGTCATCGGCGAACCCGTCAGCTCCTACATCCGCTGGGAGTGGGAGGTCACCCCGATCCTCAACACCTCCGCCGGCGAAGACGTCCGCTGGCTCCCCCGCCGACGCGCGACCGACCTGGCGCTCCCCAGCACGGACTACTGGCTGATCGACGGCCAACGCGTCGTCTTCGCGCACTTCTCCGGCGACGGAAAACTGATCGAACACGAAGGCGTCGAGGACTCTGCCGTCGTCAAGATGTGCGCCGAAGCCTTCGACGCCGTCTGGCGCCGGGCGATCCCGCACGACCAGTACCGCCCCGCCTGATCAGATTCGAGACGCCCGTGCCGTCCCCTTCTCCCCTGTCCAGCCTCGAACAGGCTCGGCAGGCGCTCGCCCACCGGCTCCGGCAGCTCCGGCTCTCCACCGACCTGACCGCCCGAGCACACGCGAAGGCCTGCGGATGGCACGAGAGCAAAACCTCACGCATCGAGCACGCACGCACCGTGCCGTCCGCCAACGACATACGCACCTGGTGCCGGATCTGCGGAACCCCCGACCAGGCCGAGGCGCTCGTCACCATGCTGATCGCACTCGACGAGATGTACGTCGAATGGCGACGCAAGGTGCGGTCCCTTCACGACGCGCAGAGGTCCGCGATCCCCTTGTACGACCGCACCACGACGTTCCGGATCTACCAGCCCCATCTCATCCCCGGGCTGCTCCAGACACCCGCCTACGCCGAGGCACTCCTTCGCGGCATCGCCGCCTTCCGCGACCTCCCCGACCACGACCTGGCCGAGGCCGTATCGGCGCGCACCAACCGTCAACGCATCCTGAGACGCGCCGGCCACCGATTCATCATCGTCGTCGAGGAATCCGCGCTCTACTACGCACCGTGCGACGCCGACTCGATGGCCGGCCAACTCGGACACCTGATGTCAGCGGCGACGCTGCCATCCGTCAGCCTCGGCATCATCCGCCGTGACCTCACCCAACGCCGACGCCGCCCGGTCGAAGGATTCTGGATCTTCGACGACAACCTGGTACAGGTCGAACTCGTGTCAGGATTCCTATCGCTCCAACAACCCGACGAGATCAAGAGCTACGCAGCCGCATTCGAAGAGTTCGCCGACCTTGCTTGCCGAGGCGCCACGGCCCGCGCATTGATCACGACGGCGATCGACACGCTCGGCTAGTACCGACGAGGCGTGACGGGCCGCCTACATCGCCACCTCTCGGGGGCGAGGCGTGCGACCGCCTATGCTGCGTCGAGCTGAGAGCTTGCTGCCAGCTTCATCGCCAATGCACTAAGCCGCCCGCAGCGAGGCCAGCTGGCAGACACCCCGCGCCAGCCTGCTGGACCCGTTCAATCCCCGCCTGCACATGCACCAACGCGTCGACGCCGGATGCGGCAACTTCGCGCAACTGTTCCGGGAGATCCGCGCCCCCGGCTACACCGGCAGCTACTCCACCCTCCGCGACTCCCTCGCCGACCAGCGACCCGCCAAGACCCCGCTCGCCCGGCTCGAGGCGCTCATTCTCGGCGTAGGTGACCTCGCTGGCAGCCAGGGGATCCGCGCGGCCGACATCGGGTCAGCGAGCCCCTACCCGGGCGATGTGTGGCACTACGCGCGTAATCGGATGATCATCGCTGCCCGTATGAATGGGCTGGACGCGATCGACGGGCCCTTCGCGGACTTCTCCGATCCGGACGGGTATCGGGCGGAGGCACGGCGGGCCGCCACGCTGGGCGCGGTCGGCAAATGGGCGATTCACCCCAGCCAGATCGCGCTCGCGCACGAGGTGTACTCCCCGGCCCCGTCCGAGGTCGCGCGGGCGCGGCGGATCGTCGACGCCGTCGCCGCGGCCGAGGGTGGGTCACCGGCGTCTCGCGCCGCGACCATGACCGCCAGGGACAGGCCCCCGCCCGCCGAGTCTCCAGCGACCGCGATCGGGGTGCCGTCCGGCACCTGTGTACGCAGCCATCGGTAGGCGGTCAGCGCATCGTCCACCGCCGCCGGGAACGGGTACTCGGGGGCGAGCCGGTGCCCGACGCTGAGCACCTGTGCCCCGGTCTGATCCGCGATGCGGGCGGTCAGATCCCGGTAGGCGGGGATGGAGCCGATGCAGTACCCCCGTCTTGATGGGTCTCGTGCAGGGACAGTAGGCAGATCACGCTCAGGACGCAGGCTGCCGCCATGATCGTGCCGATCCACACGGTGTTACCGCCTGCGGCGCCCAGCGCGGCCGCGGCCAGGGGCCCGAGGCCGCCGGCGAGGAGCGAGGCGCCCTGGTAGCCGACCGCCGTGCTGGTGAACCGGACCCGGGTCGGGAACTGCTCGGACAGGATGGTGCCGATCGTCCCGGCGGCCACCGCGTGCAGGATCCCGCCGTGGACGAAGTAGAGGGCGTAGATCAGGGTCAGGTCACCGCTCTTCAAGGCCGGGAAGAAAAGGAAGGCCGTGATCACCATGCCTGATCGGTAGGTGGTCAACTACAAATTCTGCCCTGAGGAGAGCCGCCTGGCCAAGAACCGGGTCAGTTCGGCAAGTGCGGCCGCCGCTTCCGGGACCTTCGACGCGTAGAACGGCATGATGTGGATCCCCTCGGGCCACACGTCCAGGTCGACCTCCACCCCGGCCTCGCGGAGCCGGCGGGCGAGCCGGAGCGAGTCGTCGAGCAGGATCTCCGCGGTGCCCACGTGGATGTGGACGGGCGGCAGGCCGCTGAGGTCCGCGTGCAGGGGCGCGGCCAGCGGGTGGTCGTGGTCCTCCTCGTTCGGTACGTACCGTAGCGAGTGGGCGAAGCTCGACTCGGCCGTCAGCGTGGGGTCGAACGCGGCCTGGGTATCGATCGACGAGCCGCGCTGGACGACCTCGGTCTTGGGCGAGATCAGGGCGGATGCCTGGAAAGGTGCGGCGGGCGTCGTGCGCGATCTCCCGGGCGATGTGCTGCAGTGCCTCGACTCCCACGCGGTCGCCGACGAGGTCGAAGAGGTGCTCGTGGCCGAATCGCACGGTCATTCGCTCGACCAGCGCGATGAAGAGATTGGCCTTACTGCCGAACCGGCGCGTCACGAGCCCGTGGCTGTAGCCAGCGCGCCGCCCAACGTCCGCGACCGTGGTCCGCTCGTATCCGCGTTCGGATATCAGCGCCGCGGTAGCCTCGAGCAGCCGGTGGGTGGACAGGTCGGAGCGGTCGCGCTGGGTCCGGGGCCCCGAGCGGTCGGTGGCGGGCCTGCCGGCCGACGCCGTCGCCATGGGCGGCCCTCCGCTTAGTGCCAGAGCCTTGGTTCTCCCTCGTTAGAACGCTGGCCAGCATCGCCTGCTGGGCTTCGGCGATCGTTGATACGGCATCGATGTTCTTGGGTGTCGAGGCCGGGAGCGTGAACTTCAGGGATCGGATCTTGCGGGTCAGCGTCCTATGGCTACGCTCCGCGGCCCTGCGCAGGGCCGCGTGCGGGGAGCACTACTTCCGCGGGAACTGGTCGGGCTTCATGCCGGGTCCATCCCCGCGCGTGCGGGGAGCACCCACCCTTGCGCATGAGCCGGATGGTCTCTTCGGGACCATCCCCGCGCGTGCGGGGAGCACACCGGCGACATCCCGGTCGCCGCGCCGTCCTGGGGACCATCCCCGCGCGTGCGGGGAGCACGCCCCCGAAAACGTGGAAACCCAGGCTTCCCGGGGACCATCCCCGCGCGTGCGGGGAGCACCCTTACCCATCGCTGCCCCCGGCGTCGATCAGGGGACCATCCCCGCGCGTGCGGGGAGCACGGGGACACGGCCCTGGTCGGGCTCTGCTCATCGGGACCATCCCCGCGCGTGCGGGGAGCACACTGCGCGACCTGTGGTTCTGGTTGGCGGAACGCCTGGTTTTCCTAACTTTCGTCGATTCGGACATGTTGGACATCGACGCCTGGGGGCATGTACGCACGGAGCGTACGACGGCCCGTGGCCGCACAGTGTCGCTTCAGCGGGGCCCTCCGCCGAGAGCGATGAGACATCGAACGCCCGTGATAGGAAAGGACCCCGCCGGTGACCACACCACTGGACCGACCGGCTCCGCCCAGCCCGCTGAAAGCGTGCTGGGCAATGCCTCAGGCAAGGTGTCGCCTGCGATTGTTGTAGCCGGACGGTGTATCGAATTCACCATGCCACGCACCGGGACGGCGGGAAGGATTCGACTGCCGCTAGATGCGGTCGCCGGCGGTCCATGGAACGACCACTTCAGTACCCCTCAGGAATAGCCCGCCATCCAAAGCCAGAATTTCGCGGGGAATGATCCTCTCTAACCGGATCAGCCACGTCCCTCTCCCCATCGAACCAGCCGACTAATGCCTCGCAGTTAAATGCATCTCCAGCCTGCACGGGTCGCGCACCTTGTGAGCAAGGCCACACCCTCCCCCGTGACGCCCTGGCCAGCCAGGAGAGCCAAGGGGGTGCCAGAAAGGGGGGCCAGCCGACATCGACTGGCCCCCACCGCCTGCGACTGCCGCAGACTCCTGAACAGGCAAGACGCCTCTCACGGCGACTCCCACGGACGCCCACATACCCCCCGGGCGTACATGGCATGCAAGAGGTCTGGGGTTCGAATCCCCATAGCTCCACTCCGGACCTAGGGCCAGTGTGGTCGGCACTTCGTGCCTTCCCCGCTGGTCCTTCGTATTTCTCCCGGGGGCCGAGCCCCC
>Ga0164243_10001891_pt1 | contig 35086 bp, 36 predicted proteins | sample OricompcompostOP_FD_108781 | JGI IMG/M metagenome (GOLD analysis project Ga0164243, IMG submission 108781) | Organic Plus compost microbial communities from Emeryville, California, USA - Original compost - Organic plus compost (OP) | ecosystem: Engineered > Solid waste > Mixed feedstock >...
ACATGCATCTGCTTGTAAATACCATAAATGATGTCGTATTTTAATTTAACCATCGTGAATTTAATGGACTTGTAAACTATTTTTTGGTAATTCAAGGCTCTTTTGAAATATTTGATGTGTGAAGGGAAGCTAAGGTTATACATTGATCCTCTTTTATTATGTAAGAATCTTGGAGTTTCTGACCATTCATTGAGGCACACGCCTTCAAACCTGTGATGTGGCATTGATCTCACTGTTCCCAGAATGCGCTTCCCCTAATAGTACTAGATAATCTAGCTTCACTTGTCTCTTTTGCTCTGCAGAGTCTCACCATAGTCAACTAAAGCTGTTATTTTTCTTTCAACCCTCTTTCGACCTGCTGATACCTCACACATCACACAAGCCCTCAACCCCTCAACCTTCCGTGGTGGATCACCTCGAGATCTCCAACATGGTAAGCACTCAACCAAGTCACTGGGGCCGGTCGATTTAACACGAGGCTAGTCCACACAAACAATGCCGAATCCAGGCCATGATGATATGATTGTAAGTAAATTCAGACATGTGTAGAGAGCTGTTCCCGCCGAATGCCGCTGACCATGTGCGATCCGGTTAGCATGATGCGGTGCTTGATTATTATGGCCGGAGGTTGGCAACCTGCTCGAGCGACCGGACGATAAAGATTTTTGAGATTGATGGCGAATCCCAGCGCCTCCTGGAGACATTGAAAGGGTAATAATACCTTTTACTCCAACCCAAAGCGGTTCCGTGCGGGTACTTATCGTTCCAATAGACACGAAGGAGCTGTTTGGTGTGTATCGTGGGCGCATCCCAAGTACGGGAATATTCTGGCATCTGCTGGTTATGACGGAAAGGTTTTTATCTGGCGGGAACAGAACGGCCAATGGCAGAAAATTTTCGATTTTGCCCTCCACAAAGCATCCGTCAACTTAGTCTCCTGGTCGCCTCACGAGTCGGGTTGTCTCCTTGCCTGCGCATCCTCTGACGGCAATGTGAGCGTTCTGGAGTTCAAAGATAACTCCTTTGATCATAGGACATTCCCTGCTCATGGCCTCGGGGTCAATTCCGTTTCCTGGGCTCCTGCTACCAACCCCGGTAGCTTAATGGCGAGCTCCCCTCCCTCTGATTCAACGGGTGTTAGACGATTCGTCACTGGTGGCTGTGACAACTTGCTGAAGATCTGGATCTACGACGGAGCTACACAAACGTACACCCTGGAACATGAACCTCTTTCTGGGCATACCGATTGGGTGAGAGACGTGGCTTGGTCCCCCTCTCTGCTCCAGAAGTCTTACATCGCGTCGGCATCCCAAGACAAGACCGTCCGCATATGGACTTCGGATCCCAGCACAAATGGCCAATGGGCTTGTAAGACATTAAACTTTGATTCTCCAGTGTGGAGAGTCAGTTGGTCTCTGAGCGGGAATGTTCTCGCAGCGAGCAGCGCGGATAATAGGGTAACTTTGTGGAAGGAAAACCTTAGTGGGGACTGGGAGTGTGTCAAGTCCATCGAGGAATAACTTGAATACCTTGTCTCTGACTTTGCGTATGCTAAAGCAAAACCCTTATGTTATAGCCCTATAAACTATTATCCCGCAATGCACCTCCCATTCTCCAAGAGGTGTTCTCTCTAACCACACATATTTCCAAAGCTGTCCCATTTATGGCGTGCTCGGAGCGGAGCACAAGGGTCCGTCGACGTTGAACTGGCGTCGAATGCCACCGAAGTAAGCGCAGGTGTTGGCGCGCGCGAGGCGTTGATACTGTAAATGTGCCAAGAGAACACTGCCTGGTGAACCGCCTTCCGGCCTCCCTAGCCATATTTCATCGAAGCCCGATCACACTCATTTCCAAGGTCCACACACGCCTAATCCACACCTTTAGCTTACCATCCACCCCATCGATGTTGTCCAGTTCCAAGCCCTCCCACCAGCATCTCCTGGCAGGCTTTCTCCAAAAGAGGAGCAGCTTCTGCGCCATACCAACCACACTCCCGCCCATCTCTGTGCCACGGATATCACTGCGCAGCCGTGCGAGGGCTAGGCTGCACACAACTGCCTTGTTTGGTTCCCCCGCACGATGACCCCACTTGTCCTCGCGGTTGAAGCCCCTTGTGGATAAATGTAAGCATATCTCTGCCGACTCTGCCGTTACTAACATCAAGGTGACCTACCCTGCCGTAAGCATCTCTATCAGATGAGATTCTGTCGTACCAGGTTCGTCACTCCGTTTCAAGCCTGAGAATATTCCATCTTGTTTCAAGAGTGCAGACGCTGCGGCTCGCTTGACTTGGATCATTTCGGCCGGACCTATGTCAGCTTGCGGCGGGATAGCATAGAAGTCTAGGTCTTCCCGAAGTACTATAATCCCCGCCCTCCTTGAGGCATCATCTTTTGATTCATTTGATACTCCATCTCCATCGTGCGGGGGAGACTGGGTAGGTTCCGGGATGGCCTGGGCCACATCTCGGAAGAAATCTAGCATGTATTGAAGCGATACCGGATCATACTAAGGGAACCGTTAGGCAATTATATGCGCATGCCATTTGGGTGGTATCTCACATCGACTTGGACAGCATCCCCGTCAGAGAATCCGCCCATATGACCTTCTGGGAAAAGGCCATTTGGGAAAAGGGAAAGAAGAACGAATTCAGGGAGCGTTAGGAGCTCGTCTCTTGACAATACAAATCGGGTACCCCTAAATGATGTTGGCGATGAGAGTTCCGGAACGTTTAAATCATTATATTTACCTTAGGTCCATGGTAATGGTCTCATCAGCGCCGACATCTCAACCAGGGACGTTAGTAATCATGACAAGGACAATAAAATGATGAATGGTTGGAAGGTATGATACCTCCTATAGCATTTGTAGGTGGGCCACCTTGCTGCACCTGAGTAATTATGCTTGAAGCTCCACCGGCGGTAGCCATTAGATATGTAAATGACTGAAGGGGACTGGGTCCTTCTGAATATGCGGGGGGTGGTTCAACTTCGTCTTCCTTCGAAGAAACTGCCTTGGTATCCCGACTGGCGTCTTGCTTCGATTTGGATTGAATACACTGGTGGGAGATGGGCGAGTCGCTAGAGATCGAGAGACTTCTGGGGTCGTAGGCAGGAACGGAAGAAAGCTGGGGGATTTCGTTTGTATGCAATGGCTCGTCGGTATATTGCGAGTGGCGCTCGTGTTCGTCAAGTCTATTATCCTCACAAATGTGGTCGTCGTAGAGCGAAGAGAATGGAGGGGGCCGAGAAGATGAAGCTTCTGAAACTGGATAGATTGGGGGCTGTAACTGGGCCCCACTAGGAGATCTGAGGTCGTCCTCAGTAACCTTCACGTCGCCGTCGTCGGCGGAGCTTGGCGGCGATGAGAAGGACACGGGTTGCCCGTTCCGGGGTGGCTGTTTAGGGAACAACGTGGTTGCGGTTCAAAGTATTGTGTCTCGTAAAAGTGGATCGTGAATATGATGACCGTCGATTATAAGCAACAGAGCGCTATTAGGAGGTGGGCGGGACCTTCAAGACAGCAATGCCAAAGCACTGCACTCTCGCATGTTCAAGGATCAAGGAGACACAGGGTGAGTGGGACGCAGTGGAGTTTCCCAAGAAGAAGGTTGGGGCATTTATCACCATTGGTCACGGACAATTATCGGGAAAATACGGCGCTTAGTCGTAATTAGCTGTTAATTTTGATTGGGTGGAACCGCCCCGCCTCGACCATCAAACCTTAAATCGAATTCAATTCTGAATATGAAATTGAGAAAAGTAGCCTTGTGTTTTGACTCTCCTTTGTTTCCGCAACGAAGAAATACCTGCAAAGACACCATTTCATTGTTGAATCGACTGCATAATGATCGCTCAAACTTATTCACAAGTCTAATACTGATCTGTAATAATACTGTGACTGCTAAACAATAGCGGCATCTTCGTCGCTTGAATCGCCGAATATTGCGGTGAAAACTTGCGTGGGAGGGCGGAACACGATTGAATCTTTCGTACTGCCGGGCGCGTCGGCCATAGACTGACTGGCACTTGGTGCCGAGGATGGCTTAACGGCTATCATGGCATCCAGCCTCGGCTCTTGGGCTCGAGATTCCTGGGTATTGCCCTTGGCTTGGGTTGGTGGTTTCACATTGAAACGTTTACACAGTAATTGCTGAGGGGTGAATAAAGCTCGAGACCGAGTTGCGATACCAAACATACCTAGCTTAGCTGCGTCAAAGGCAGTATCCTGTAAATCAACTTCAGTCCCTTGTGATGGGTTCGTTGACTGACTTGCCGGCATTGGGGCGGATACTGATGAGGTCGTGAAGCGCGAGGCTATGGGGCCAACCATGGGCTTGAATATTTCCGCACACTTCGCGAACTCTTCCAGTTCTTGTGCGAAGTCTACCTGACTCATGTCCTCTGGTCTGGAGGGCATTTCCGCGAGAAGCCCGCAACTGTAGGAAAGGAATTGATGATACCTTGCCCGCTTCCCAGGGTTAGCCATATACGGGCCACTCCCCATCCGATCCCTGGCGAGAGCAGCCCTAGCTACCTCCTGGCTAAGATGAGGTGCCCAGCTTTTCGCAGGTGGTGACCTCTCCCGCAGGACGTGATTCGCTTGGGTCCTAGGGAGCACCTCGCCTGCTGCTGGTAGGTCTCTATTCTTCGTTATGGCGACGAGTCTGTCTCTGGTAGTAGCCGTCATGTAGTCGAAGACGGATCTGCCAGGAAGCCGCGACTCTCCCAGCATCTGTGCTCTGGCGTTGGAATCGCGAGGCGTCGAAAATGGGGCATCGGCAGAAGGACGTGACCGAGCAGAGCACGGTTGCGCCACCGCCCACCGGGTGGCGTCCCATGACTTTGGAATAATTAGGGGTTGTGGGTAGTGGAATGGGGCGTAGGGATAATTCGTGTCCGAGTACTTCGATGGTCGGAAGATGAAACCTGTCAACGGCGACAGCCTATCATGACCTGCCACTTTGATAGACTTGCTGTTCGTGTTTATATGGACATGGTGTAACGCCTGTCCTTTCAATGGGTATTTCTTTGGAACTCGCTTCCCCCGGTTTCTGCCAGAAAACACTAACCTGGGGCCAATGTCCTCGTGTTCGGAATCACTATCGTCTGGGATACCTGTCCCAATGCCACCCCGGGCGAAGGGCGCGTCACCCTGCGCCTTTTGCACGAAGGCAGTAGGACTAAATAAATTTTCGTCCTCAATCCGGTTTACATTGTGGCCGCGACGGAGAGGTGGGTGCGAGCTTGGTGATAGTATATGAATTCCATGGCCGACACCGCTGCGGTCAGGCTTTCTGTATGATGAGACGGGGGAAATATCCTTGGGCGAGAAAAGGTAGGTATCGGAGACTCCCCGAGGGAGAATATCGTTGCTAGATCCGTCTAGACCAAGACAAACTTTCCTACGAACCTTCGGTCCAACGCCTTGGCCTTCCTTCCATCCCATTTTCCCTAAGAGAACGGCGCCCATCGTATCATTCTTTCCTCTGAGAAGACCCACAAGACCACGCCTTGATGTTCTGGAATGGCTCTCTTGTCCAACTCCGGTAAATGCTTCAGCTGTACGAAGCTGTTGGGCCTCTGCGGCTTCGGCAAGATCCTCCTCGTCCATAAAATCCTCGGGAGCTTTCGGGTGCGGCTTCGAAGAATCACTATGACGGTTGGCGCGGCTCGAAATGAACTGAGAAGGAGCCCATCCTTCTCTTGAACCGACAGTGTTATAGAATCTGCATGGGTTGAGTCAGAATATGATTAGAACTGTTTAATACATCTTGTCAACAGGAAAAACACTCACCCTGCACTCCACCCGCCCCGGAAGGCACCGTGAAGGCGCTTCCTACCGCGGTCGTCTCTCACTTCCTGCTTGTACAAGGGAATGTACTTCCCGTGGTCACTGATCGTGTCGCGAGTTGGCGTTCCATACCAGACGAACGGGGCTCTGTCATCTTTCCCATTCGATTCGAATACTGTGCGAGGACGTTTCAGAGACATAGAAACGCGATAATTCGTAGGTGTGATTATATCATGGCAAGAAGCAGATGGGATCTCAGGTGGGAGACCTGGAGAGAAATGGTAATAATACCCGCTTGTCACCTTCGATATAGTGTAATAATGTATTAATGAATAATAATCACTAGCTTCATTGTGCAATTATGCAATGTTTGACGAACGCCACTCTGCGAAGGTGCCCTCTCGTATTGGTTGGCTCCCCCAACAGCCTGCCCAAGGGCAATAATGCTTCATTGTCAGGAGCCAGTGTGGCTTGAAATTGGCCCAAACCGCAAGACTCTATTATTACACTGAATCCAGGAGTTGTCAAGAGCACATTCACCATTCGATTCGTCTAATTCTATTTGAGTTTCAACGCCAGCCCAGCTGGTGGTATCCATCAGTTACCAAGGATAGGCTACCAGATCTCTCGGTTGCCTCCTTTACTGCGCACCTACAGGCTACAATGAACAGTTCGGGGCCTCAGAGAATTGATCTCGCACGGACAAGTTCCTTACGGACTCATCCGCCACCCTCCAACGTGAATGCCCTCCCATCCTCAACGCCCGTCCATCATACGCGACAGAAGCCAGCACAGCGTCCTTTCCAGGAGAGTAATGACTTAGAGACCAATTTTGAGCCGCGGCTGCATCATCACAGGCGTTCGGACGTTGGCAATCGCCAAAGCCCACAGAGCCCACCATCACTTCGCGCTGAGACATCACAGCCTAATCGACGAAGTAGTACCCGATCAACTCACACACCCCATCAACACCATCTACGTCCGCCAGCCGACATGGTTGCGAGTGCAGGGCTACCCAATGATGCAGGATCTGGCCCTAACGCTCATGCATCGGACACCCGACATCCTGCATCATCTGCGAAACACAGCCGATCTAGGACCACGATCCCTACCCAGTCGGGGAAGTGGATTCTAGGCAAAACCATCGGGGCTGGTAGCATGGGAAAAGTCAAGTTGGCCCGAAAAGAAGACGGGACGGAACAGGTTTGTGCCCCTTCTAGGACGTCGTTGCTCTAACACATTCGTGCGAACATGCGATAACCGTTTCCCTACCAGGCGGCCTGCAAAATCATTCCGAGAGGCTCAACTGATGAAGGCCACCAGAGCCGAGCAGACAAGGAACGAGCCGATCACTCGAAAGAAATTAGAACTGCCCGAGAGGCTGCAATCGGAACGCTGCTTAATCACCCCCACATCTGTGGCTTACGGGACGTTGTTCGGACGAATTACCACTGGTATATGCTCTTCGAATTCGTCAACGGTGGGCAGATGCTGGACTACATAATATCTCATGGAAAGCTGAAGGAAAAGCAAGCCCGGAAGTTCAGCCGACAGATTGCTAGCGCACTTGATTACTGCCATCGCAATAGTATTGTGCACCGAGATTTGAAGATTGAAAACATTCTGATCAGCAAGACTGGCGATATTAAAATCATCGACTTCGGCCTTAGCAACCTCTTCTCTCCTAGATCTCACCTCAAGACGTTCTGTGGAAGCCTTTATTTTGCTGCCCCCGAGTTGCTCCAGGCGCGTGCCTACACAGGCCCTGAAGTCGATGTTTGGAGCTTTGGCATAGTGCTCTATGTCCTTGTCTGTGGCAAGGTCCCATTTGATGACCAAAGCATGCCGGCTTTACATGCAAAGATCAAGAAGGGTGCTGTTGATTATCCTTCCTGGCTTTCCTCCGGTATTACTCCCTAGTTTTAAGACATCCCTCATCCCGTTTTGTTAGCTGACTGTCAACAGACTGCAAGCACTTGATGTCGCGAATGCTGGTCACGGACCCTCGGCAGAGAGCGACCATGCACGAGGTGCTCAACCATGCTTGGATGACGAAAGGATATCCTGGGCCCCCAGACAATTATTTGCCGCCTCGGGAGCCCTTGAGTTTACCCCTCGACCAAGACATTATAAACGCCATGACAGGATTCAATTTCGGTTCCCCAGAATCGATCAGAAGCCAGTTGACCAGGACGATAGAGTCCGAAGAATACCAACGCGCCATTCGACTATACCAGCGTGATAAAGAGCTGCCCCAACCCTCCAAAGACATCGAAAAGAAACGTGGGTTCGGATTCGACTTCTACCGACGTAGGAATTCTGGTAATAGTCGAGATACCCTATCCACGCCGAGTTCGGAGGTTTTACAGCTCGGCAACGATCCACTTAATGCTTTCAGCCCCCTGATCTCGATCTATTACCTTGTCCGCGAGCGAAAAGAACGAGAGCGTATTGTCACAACATCACACCCGGCATCACCCACAAACCATAAAGAGACCAACGCAGTACCGGAAATCGCACCCCCCCAGGAAGCACACACAAATACGGCAGCTTACGAAATGCCCGGCGAGAAATCGACCGGCGGTCGCTCACGACCACGGGCCCGCACACATGGTGAGGATGAAATACCTGAGGCAATGCGCAAGATTGCTCTATCCCCAACAAATGCCCAGCCACCTGATTCTCGTCTTGATGTGCCTCAGCGGAAGGAAGGAACTGCTGCCGGTCTATTGCGGCGGTTTAGTACCAGAAAGAAGAGAGAGCCCGAGCGACTAGAGAAAGATCGCTCTCACCCACCAGTCGTACAGGTACACTCTCCAATCGATGTGGAATCTCCCCCGACGCCTCGCAAGAGCTTTAGTATTCGCAGAAGCAGGAGGGATCGTGAAGATTATGCCGGTCTTCGCACAGGTGGGAGCCAGCCACATCATAGCGATCTATTAAGTCCCCCGGCCTCCTCCGGCGGCGGAAGTCGTCATACAAGGTTGGGCCTGGGTCGATCCACCAGCGTCAACTCTGCAGACCTAAGACGGAGGGGATCAGCCCGAATTTCAAAGGATCCGCCACCAACAAGTGGGTCCGACCAATCTGCTATATATGAGCGCGGTCCATCGGAGCGCGGTCCAGACCTTAAACCAAGGTCCTCTTCCGTACGCGCGAAATCCCTTGGCCATGCCAGACGTGAAAGTATCCAACGGAGAAGACTCCTTCGAGAAGAGGCTAGGGAGGCCAACGTTCCGGAGGAAACAGACCAAGATCACGGCGAGCAAAGTGGTCTTTCAACCGATAGGCTTGATAGTTCAGACCTCGCTAAGCCAGTCTTCTTGAAGGGGTTGTTCAGTGTGTCAACGACATCTCCGAAATCCGTGCCAGAAATACGCGCCGAACTCAAGAGAGTCCTTAGTCAGTTGGGCGTTGATTATGCGGAGATCAGGGGCGGGTTCAGCTGTCGCCATACTCCGAGCATTGACCTGAGAAAGGTCGTTGACCAACCAGCAAGCCCACCCATTCACACTCCCGGACATAAGAGACGGTTTAGTTTTGGAGGTTTGATAGGAGGCGTCGACAAGGAGCGAGAGGAGATGCGTGAATTCGACCGTCCCCCAATGACGCCAAGAACACCAAATAAAGGCGTAACCGACGCCGTGTCCTCCAATTCTGATATTTCCGAGGGGAGTGGCCCGCCGGACCATGGTTTTGGGACACGGCGCGCAGCTGGCGAAACAACAACCCAGGTTCAAAGTGACCTTGGCGGCAGCATGATCCTGGAATTCGAAATTTTTATTGTCAAGGTGCCGCTGCTATCCCTTCACGGTATCCAATTTAAGCGCATAGCCGGAAATACCTGGCAGTACAAGAGTATGGCAGACCAAATACTCAGGGAGATCAGACTTTGAATTCCTGTCTTCTCCTCATCTTGGCAGTCCCGCAAGCCTAACTTTTCGCGGCCACTGGGGTGAAACCGACGTGTAATCAGGGGGGTCTTGAATGACATGACGGAGGGGCATTACTTGTTCGACGAAAGCCATGGGGCTTATCCTACTAGGGCACATGTTTACTTATTATATAGGTCGTCGGGGCTTTGAAGCCAAGGGAAGGCATGCTTCATTTATTATTGTAATAATTCTGTACCTTGAGACATGCGTCTCCTCGAAACACACTCCAACCATGCGTGTAATTTTAGTGTGTTCTGTTGAGCCAGCGTGATCGTATTTAGCCGATAATTAACCATATATTCCTGAAACCCCAGGTTTGGGTCCCATCGAAAGCACTATCCATCCTCATCAACCCGTTCGCTTTCCTGACACCTAAGCGACGCCAAACTCTCAATGAAAATTTCCTTCCTCTCTCTTCCACGAATCGAATCACCATAACCTTTAAGCGAAGGCCCCGCCATAAACGCCAAGTTACGATATCCAGCCCTCTCATAATCTCGGCGTCGCAGAAAGGTCACACCCTCCACACGACAAGCGAGAAGCTCGCACGGATGTAGGCCCCGAGGAATGGTTTGGAGAAAACAGCAGCCTCGCCAACATTGAAAATGATGCCAACACACGTCTACGGGCACCACCAGCTGTACCCCCATGGGGATGCCCCCTGGTTGCAAACCACGCAGCAACATCAGGCTGCGGCTGTTTCTGCAGCCCAGCAACAGCACTACAGTCGGATTCCCACTATGCACAACTCATTGGGTGGGCTATCTGCATCCCATGGTCACGATACCGGTCATGAGCCGTTGATCTCGGAAGATAATCGAAGGACAATGGCTTATATCGCGGATCTGCTCAATGAGAATACAAGGGAGGCCGCCCTCCTTGAGCTAAGCAAGAAGCGGGAACAGGTGCCCGAACTTGCGCTTATTCTATGGCATTCCTTCGGTTAGTAGTCATCTAGGAATGTAGCGTTTATTTTATTCTTGCTAATGCCTTTTCTCAGGAGTGATGACATCTTTGCTACAGGAAATTATTTCTGTCTACACGCTTCTCAACCCGTCTCAGCTCACCGCCGCTGCTTCAAACCGTGTTTGTAACGCCTTGGCTCTTCTTCAATGTGTTGCCTCACACAACGAGACCCGCACCCTTTTCCTCAACGGTAAGCGTCTTGCCCCGAATTCCAATCTGGTAACTTGCTTGTGTTTTTCTCGTGTTCTAACGGCCATAGCTCATATCCCCCTCTTTCTGTATCCTTTCTTGAACACGACATCAAAATCAAGGCCCTTCGAATACCTTCGATTAACCTCTCTGGGTGTCATTGGGGCCCTCGTCAAAAATGACTCCACAGAAGTCATTAATTTCCTTCTCACGACGGAAATAATCCCCCTTTGTCTCCGTATCATGGAGACGGGTTCGGAACTCAGCAAGACTGTGGCTATTTTCATTGTCCAGAAGATTCTACTCGACGACAATGGCCTCAACTACATATGCGCAACATACGAACGTTTTTACGCCGTTGGCACCGTCTTGAGCAACATGGTCAACCAACTTGTTGAGCAGCAAACCGCGCGACTTCTGAAGCATGTCGTCCGCTGTTTTCTTCGGTATGGTGTATTCCAATCTTGGCCTCCCTCGATACCAATGCTTCAGTTCGCTGACATCTATTCGTGTTCTAGACTGAGTGATAATGCTCGAGCACGAGAGGCTCTCAGACAATGTCTCCCAGAACCCCTTCGGGATGCGACATTCTCGTCGGTTCTCCGAGATGACGCCGCGACAAAAAGGTGCCTTGCGCAGCTTCTTATCAACCTTTCGGACAATGTCGTTGATCATGGTAGTGGGAATCACCCGGGCCTCTAGCTGTACGTCCTCAGTGCAGCATTCCCATTATCTCACTTAGGGAATTTTGCATAAACAGTCAAATATCTCAGGCTTCAGGGCGTCCCTACTTCAACAAAAACAAGCAACATTCTCGCACCTTGCACTACACTATGCCCCCTCCCCCCCTTATGCTTCTGTGCTTTGCGCAGGTCAGTCCTAGCTATATCTCACATGCAACAGATGTGAAGGTTGAGATAAGTGAAAATCTCAATAATGACTAATATCTGAGCATGTTAGATAGGAGGGGTTGATGAGAAGTACCTCGTCAATATCATATCCATCTGGAGAGCACTGCCCTCCTTGGCCCTCGGCAATTTGTCTTCATTCCTATAGTTGCACGTCGCCTTGGTCATAACGAATACATTATACCCCCTGTACTGTAGATTAAAAGAGAAACAAAAAAGAATAAAATAATGATACATCTTCTTTCCTCGCTCTAAATCACAGGTTTCACGGCAAGCTACTTGTTGGCTTGCTCATATGCTCCCTGTGTTACTTTGAATCAGCATGGCATGTCATTAGTAAGTGGCCTTGTCGTCCAGTGGAACTGAGGGGTTGTCTTCACGATCTTGTCCCATCATACACAAGGTATTCTGCCACCGAATTAATCATGGTGAGTTGGCGACTTTAAGGTTACTATTGTGGCAGTGAATGTTCCAGGTCGCCACCGACCTCGACGCAGCAAAGGATACTGATTTCTTTGCATCTCATAGGGCTACGGGAGTGCTTGTCGAATGTTGCATACATGATATGATGCAAGTCTGCAAGGCAATTGGGGAAATAGCGGAGGATTGGTAATTGGATGTATTTCGCGTGCTCCAATGAAGATGGAGGAGAGGGAGGCGAAGACCTCGGTGCCATCGTCGACATCAGCCCTACCGGGAAAAGACAAATCCGCCGTTTTGCCAAACAATAGTGACTTTCTCCAGCCAAAAACGGCGGTGGCAGGCCTGCAGGTGATACATAGGTACCATAAATGCTGTGTAGTACTAGTATTAGTACGCTCATGCACCACGAGTTATGGAACTCTAAAAACATACAGGTACAAAGTTGTGTACGAAGTACGAAGTACATGAGCAGCACCGTGCATCGTCATCCTTTGATGCAAGGCCTTGATAGGTCAGCCCTATACGAGCAAGATTTTAATTACACTCGACTTTACCTGTGTACAATTACGGCCGTACTTCATAATGACAATTGGGTTGTCGCACTGCAAAGTCCCAAGAGAGTCGTTGAAGTACCTTTGTATCACCAATCTCCAGGGTACCTCAGTACGTTCTTGTTGAACCTTTCCTCGACAATGAGTAAAAGCTTCAAAAGTTCCGCCTCTACGAAGTACTCTCCACTCGTATGTGCTTCGTACTTGTACGACAATCGGCTTGCTCGTTCCTATGCCTTGGCGTATTATCAACGACGGAATTCGACACATCCTCGTTCATCAGTAAATTACAGGCCGAGCCTTGCAAACTGCCTTCGCATCCTGTTCATTTAGTCCAGAACCATCTACGAAGTAGTTTCTCGAAATACCCTTCCTGTCTCGCCCGCTGCTTAGAGGGCAAGTCCAGCTGGGCTAGTTGAAGGTGGTTACGAACAGTTAGCACCGCTTCCCAATCCACAAGCCCATAACAGCGTTCCCTTCACATCCAGCACCGTGGGTGTGGGCGAGGTCCAGGCTCCGAGGAAACGATCCTCGACTGCTTGCCTGTTTTCACGTCGGCGCAACTGAAGAAATCAGGACGCAGGTTCGGGTGGCTTCATGTACGCTGCAGGGTGGTACACCTTGCCGTTTTCCTTCAGGCCAAGGCAGATGAGAACGTCAACTGGTTCTTCCTGTCAGCACCTTAACACGCCTGGCTGGACTGTGCACCACGAGGCCAAGGTCAATGCCGATAGCATCCATGGACCTGGAAACTTCTCTCCAAGAGAAAGGATGCTTCCTTGAGAGATTAGCATAGCCCCGAAACAAATTTAGCAATCAATTAACTGTGGAGTACCGATGTAGAGTACTTTGTACTCCGCAATGGTTCCTCTCCTCGAGGCCAGTCGAAGGAGAATGGCAGGGCTGAATAGCCACGCTGGTGTATGTGTAATAACCCCGCTTCCTTCGAAGTGCTGGGCACCATTATTGATATTTGTGAAAGGGACTTTCGAGTCCCCAGTACTCGGTCCTATTCTTCGACTACTTCCTGATTCGTAATTTTGTCCGATCCCATTGCGGCTGGACGAGCCCCTTGATAGGAGCACTTACGAGGGGATCAACGGTGTGGGGTCCTTCGAAAGTACTCTCGGTGTACTACTCCGTCACACATGTGGAAGAAGTACTACGGAGTACCGCCTCCTTTCCTTTTCCACGAGCGTTGTGTGCACGCATTGTCGTATTCGTCCATATACTCCCACACAAATGCCACGTAGGTTGGTTTTGCTATTAGTACTTCGTACTGTCCTCCCAGCCCACTCCGTCTCAATTCGCGAACCGCAATAGGGCCTCCATCCCATTGGTCAGGAGTCCGAGAGCGTGTGCATGGGTTGGCCCAGCCAGGGAGGTCGTGGCTAGCACTGCCACCGACAAGTAAACTAAGTTCATCTGAGGAGCACGGACGACGAAGACGGGAATTATTAACCAGGAGCCGCAATCCCCGTCAGTCAAACGTCGCCCAAAGGAAAAGGGAAAAGGAGGAGGAGACTCGAAGCACAAAGAGAAAGGGCAAGAAAACAAGACTGAAGGCTTCCCAAGTAAACTACGCAGTAGTACTGAGTGCGAAGCACCTGTGGAGTTGACGCTGCACTTTGGATGTCACGACCACGTGAAGGAAAGTACTTCGTTCACATCAATGGGGTACTTTTTACCTGGCTTGATAATTATACCCTTGCACTGCTCGCTTCTGAAATTCGTCGGCCAATCACGTCGCCCACTGGCTTATCTACCACTTCCAGGGGTCGGCCGCCACCACCTCCTCATTCGGTCATTTCTTTATGACACACCTCCACAGCCCTACGAGGCACAAGCCTCCTCGTCAAGCACAAGGACGGACGATTTGCATTCGCTGAGCTTCCCACCAGCTTCGCGACCTCCGGCTCTACAGGATCTTCTCGGAGCTTTGACTCAGTGACTTCGACCCATTTGCTTTTGTCATCCTTCATTCCCCCCGGCGCGGCTGGCTTGTGCGTGCTGCGAAGCACGGAGTATTGGAGAGGCAGAGACCCCTGCCCCGCACCCAGGCAGTGGCACTTTACGTGCAAAGTAGTACTTGGTACTGCACTTGTTCTGGTTGGCCCTACCTTGCACTCGGGCGGCATCCAGCCGCGGAGGAACGAAGATCGCCCATCAATTTACATTTGCGTGGCATCCTGATCCATTGATTCCGGGCGGAGCGGTCATCCGTCCGACGACCACGCCCTTTTTTTCCCACGTCTCTTAAACCGTCAAATGATAGCTATCCGCATGGTGATGTGTGTCTCCTCGTTCTCCAACCTTAATGTAGCACCGGGGACTTTGCCGATCCAGACCAACCGAAACCATTCCCCATGTTGCACCCTGTCGTCTGCCCTATGAAGTACTTCGTACTGACCTACCACCGCAGCAGGAGCCCACTCCCTCCCCTCCATTCCCCCTCACTCCCCTCGACTTCGTACTTCGTAACACTTCCGCAAATAGCATCTTTCGGCCGCCACGGCACGTTCGGATTTCATTCCTCCCATGTTTGCCGACAGGAGTGTACATACGGAAAGCCCTACGTGAAGGATTGGCTTCCTTGGAGCGGTTTCCTCGAATGCAGGATGACCTTCCCACCACCCAATTATAGCCACACATGCCAGTGTTGCATGGGAGAGCGAGCGCTATAGGGCCAGGGAGGTGGGGATAGAATGAGGTCGCAGGACATAAAGATGCGGGCGGCTCTCCCCTCGGCGAACCTTGCCGAGATGTGTTATTTAAAGGTCCCAGCTCCAGACTATTTCTCTCTTCTCTCGCTCCGTGGCATATTTCTCCTGGGCACCATCTCATCCTGTTTGCCGTGTTGAAGACACGTCTTCCTGCCTTCCCTCACCAGCATTACCGTTCCTAATTCCTACCAATGTCCGTCGCGATGCCCCAACACCAATACTCATATCCTCCGCCTTTGCCAGGTCAGAGGCACTTCCCGGCTAGCCAGCATGGCATGAGTAGTGCCTTTAGCAGTTCGGCAAACCCAGATGAGGACTGGACAAAGATATCCGATCTCGCTGAAAGGAGAAGAATTCAAAATCGAATTGCCCAGCGCAATTACCGTATGTCTTCCACTAACCCCCGTTGACTACCGTGCACACACAGACCCCTCGAGGCCCTCGATTGGCACCTCGAAGAAAGTTGCATCGGCGCTACTAAGTTTCCGCTCATACTAACACATCTGTCTTGTGTCTAGGAAAAAAGCTAAAGCAACGACTGGAGGACCTTGAAAGACGGGCCAGTGACGAGAGCCCTGGTGCGGGAAAGCACGGCTCGACGACGAGTGTGGGAAAACCTCAGAAACGCCAGCAGCCTGCTCCTGCAAAGAACCAAAGATCGTCAAGAGCCTCTCAACAAAGCCAACAAAAGCCCACCAGTCGGCATGACGATTATCGTGTCCTGCCTGTTTGGGACGGGCGCGCCAGGTCTAATACACCACCCCTTTACCCCAGCTCGCCCTACACGCCTTGCAATGAGCCAGTTATGACTGCTTTTGTGCCAATTCAATCCTACACGGCCAACACCGTAGACGCCTATCCAGACTATCTTTCCGGGACCCCATCAACCACTCTCCCATCCATGCCACACGTTGGCGATGACGCAAAACGTGACTTTTATACCCCGGATGATTCGTTTTCTGCCTACAGCAGTTATGGCTTCATCCCAGCCATAGACATCAACACTACACTTCATTACGACAGCCCAGGTGCCCACGTATGTTTGGATTCGCTACTTACACCCATGTCGACATCTCTCTACAATTTGCTAACAACGTACTCAGACCCCACCACTGACCCATTCGTTTGACCACTCGGCGAATTGTTCAGATGCTGGTTACGAATATCCCACGACACCTCTCTCGATGCCCGGATCTCCGGGTATGGTCCATCATCATGCAGGTTGACGACCGACGTTTTTGTTTCCGCTCTGACCCGCCCAGGTAGATCTCCACTAACACGGAAGTGAGAGAACTACCGCATCGCATTTATGTCTTTCTACTGCTCACAAACCAACGAGGGAACAGTAACTCATTACGGCTTTTTATTATGAATCTTGATGATATTAGAATCTGCTTTTTCTGTTCTATCTTTTTTCCTTCCCCTTCTGCCGCGCTCCTCTCTCCTGTCTCGCCGCCATTGTTTAATATTCATTGTTTATCAATGTTTAGGAGGCACACTACGTGGCGGAACGTTCAGTTGAGAGTGTACTACAGTGCTTGATGCCTGGAACGAAGTTACGCTTGCTTTTTGGAGATGGCTCTGGTTCAGCGTTTGGCGTTCGGATATGCGGACATTAGTGAAATGGAGATTAAGCTATATTACAATTCACATCTAATTATCTGCATTTCTCACTGGAATATTTATTTATTTATTCTGGGAAAAAAAAAAATAAAAATAAAAATAAAAATAAATTTTTGAAAAGAAGGAGAGAAAGAAGAAAATTACTATTAACATGGGGGGATATAAAAATAACCATACTGAGCCAAATCGGTGTAGCGCTGACGGCAACATCGCACATCAAAATCAAAAGAGCAGATGTATTCTTAGTGGCCAATGGCTCCTTGGACCGTTCCCGTTGGAAGCCACTGTAAAACTTCCCAATGCAAGAACTGATTGTTGTCGCTTCCGTTATTAATCGATGGATGAGTCGAAACCCAATTTCTTGGGTTGAGAACCGATGATGAAAGAGCTGTTATTACAGTATGACAACTGAACCAACCGGAAGACGAGTGAAAATTAGAGGCCAGACACTCTGATAATGGGCTGGACTAATTTAACCATGATGGCGTGTTGAACTCGAGGTCCTGGAACTACGTTCTTCCGTCCCATAAAGTTCTCATCCCCCTTTGACGGGCAGCAACTAGCATATGCCCAGTCCACAGCCAGCATTTCTGTCACTGTCTCGGTAACGTCTCTGAAATTCAGCAGGAGCCCGCAGTAGGATTGTTGGTAAACCCGAAAATCGGATTCAACCATCGTGAAAGATCTGATCAGGATGGCCGACGACACTCCCAAGGCGACTCAGGACAATGTTCTGGTGTTAATACGGGACACTCTCACCATTGTCTGTTTCATTCAAGGAGTAGTCGGCCTGCCATCTATCGTCGTCGGCACCGAGCGTTGATACGATGTGAGCGGAGCTCTCGCTTTTCTTGCCGCTTGTATCTTTAGTCTCTTGCGCTCGTCTGGCAGGGAAAACGTTGATGTCACGCTTTCCAATAGGCAGGACTATGACACCCTGCCCACCCGCTTGGCCAGGGAGGGTCTCAATAACCTTTCCGGGATCAACTCATCTCGAGCCGTCTGTGACCGGAGGCAGCTTATCCTCACTGGCTTTGTAGCCTTACGGGCGTTCAGGTGTGAGTTTCCGTGTGTGGCTGCCAAGGAATGGCGAAGATTGCTGGGGAGCTAACCTACTTACTAACTGGGCATGGAAGTGGGATCTTTCCTCTTCGCGCGGATACTCCGCGATGGAAAAGATGCACGATTCGACACAATCCGAGGCTCCCCTCTACACTTTAGCATGGTTTGGATCGGCCGAGTTTGCTGGGTCGCGTGTTGTGCAATGCCGGTGATATGCGTCAACGCAGTTCCCCCATCAGTCTTGGCTCCTTTCCAAGGCCTTTCAAGCCTCGAACTGCTCGGTCTGACCGTGGCACTGGCTGGTTTTGTGACCGAGGCGGCGACGGACCACCAGAGGGCTAAATGGCGGAGGGAAAAACGGGAGATGAAGCACGACGAAGTCTTTATAAGACGGGGTCTCTTCTCTCGGAGGTAGACTGCCCAGCTCGCCTGACGAGGATAGGAATATATCGCTCACTCTCGAATTAGGCAGTACCCTCACTACTCTGGGGACAGCACGTTCTGGTTTGGTGTTGCCACTGCGGCTTTCAGCACTCTCTGGTCAGAACCAGTCCCGGTTGCCATTGGCCTTCCTGGCAGCAGTAAAGGACGCCTCGTGGTTTTTGCCTTGCCATATATTAGCCCTTTGTTTGCCTATATAATCTTGACGAGGGTACTGGGGATTCCTCTGAGCGAAGGTAAATACGACCGAGAGTACGGTCACCGCGAGGACTACAAAATATGGAAGTCAACAACTCCTCGACTTATCCCAAATATGGTATAATCTCCTCGGAGCTGTTGGGCATGTGGATACTTCTTCTGTTTTCACGAAATCATTCTATTAAGAGATCTACAACTCAGGTGACGGGGTCTTTCAAGGAACGGAAGCCGGTGTCGTATCAAAGGCTAAGACTTATGGAATGCCTTAACTTTTTCGATCTCATCGTAGCTGCCCATGAAGATACCCGACCGGTCGTGGATGTCTACGGGGACGACGTCTAGCATTCGTTTCATGTTGCTATCAACGGCCTGGCCGCCAGCTGCGATGGGCGTTAGTATGTAACCAAAGGCGGGGGTGGAAGAGGCACCACCTACCATTCTCGAAGACCATTGCCATTGGGGCGCACTCGTAGAGAATCCTCAACTTGCCCTTGGGGCTTTTCTTGTCCGCGGGATAGGCAAAAATGCCACCGTACAGAAGTGTACGGTAGGCGTCTGCAACCATGCTGCCAATATACCTGGCACTGTACGGCTTGCCGTTTTCCTGGGGTTCTTTCAGCGAGTTGAAGTATGACTTGACATTATCTGCCCAGTAAAGTGAGTTTCCTTCATTCACCGAGTAGATTGCCCTCGACCGTGGCAATCGCATGTTTGGATGTGAGAGAATGAACTCGCCGAGTCCGTTGTCGAGGGTAAAGCCATTGACAGTGCCCCCTTTCATTGTGATCACAAGCTGGGCTGACGCGCCGTACATGGTGAACCCTGCTGCGAGCAGCTCGGAGCCTGGCTTTAGGATATCTTCCTTGGTGCCTGTGGAGTCATCGGAGAGTTTATGGATACCGAAAATCGTACCAACCGAGACGCCGGCATCCAAATTCGAGCTTCCGTCAATGGGATCACATGCAACGGCATACCGAGCGCCGGCGTTGTTCTTGAAAAAGATTACATTCTCTTCCTCCTCGGATACTAGGACGGCGCATTTTCCCGAAGATCGCATGGCTTCGATAAAGAGCTCATTGGAAATGACATCAAGCTTCTTTTGATCGTCGCCGGTAACGTTCGCGGAGCCAGCAAGGCCAGTCAGGTTGATCAGAGTAGCACGGCGGATGTAGTAGGCAATTGACTTGAAGGAAAACTGCAATGCGTGGCACAACAGGCTAGGTGTATGAACTATCGGTCAGATCGTCGAGATCCCAAGCTGGGTAGTCCCCGATGCTCTAAGGAGCGGAACCAAGGAAGCGGGGAAAGAGTGAATGAAGCAAGGACATACGTGAAATCTCCCGTAGCTTCCTTATGTTTCGCCTGCTCCTCGGTGAGGAAGCGCGTCAGCGTGATGATGTTCGTGTTGACCTTCTCAGTCATCTCCGAGCCGGATGAATTGCCGTTCTGCCCAGCCATGTTTGACGACGGTGTGAGGGGGGACTTTGGGGGAACAGGAAGTGAGGGGGAGTGGAACCAGAGTGAAGGGTGTGTGAAAAACTTTTGGTGTGATTTCAAGATGATATCACTAAGAGACAGGCGCAGGACGTTGATCGTAAGTGCGACGACCTGAGAAGAACGTGTTGTGACGAAAGGGCTGGCGATAGAATCCAAGGCCAGGGAAAGGTGATTCTGCGTCTGTCCAGACTCAATGAAAGACGGCGGAAGCGAAGTCTCCAAGGCATCAAGGTTATCATCGTGCCAGTTAGCGGGAGGCTTCCTCCCCTCCCTTTACCCCGGAAATAGAGGAGTTCGTCTCGGGCCATGGAGCGGCTATCGGAGGCTAGTAAAGCAGTAGCCGGCACAAAGAAGCCATCAATTGATGATGCAATGGTCGGATTGGATGGACCGAGCACGGCACTCCGCCACTCAGACAGTCAGAGAACGGTTACAAGCCGGCAAGGAGGGCTCATAAAATCCAAACGTCATGAAAAGAGGATTTCCCGGAACCTCCAAAATTGATAAGCCGGCAGCACCCGAGGCTTCGGAGACGACTGGACTCCCTTCAGTGCTCAGTGCTCAGTGCTCAGTGCTCCTTTGCATTTGACACTGTCCCCGACCGGACACATGATCCATCATATGTATACAAGTATGATACTTCGTACATATTATACGAATGATACTTTGTACTGCGTACATGGATGAGGGGTGAAAATACCGAGGTACGCCGCCCCAACGATAAAAATGTTCAATACCTTTGTAAAACAAAACAAAACAAAATAAAATAGAATAGAATAGAATAAAAAAAAATAAAAACAAGCTTCTTAAAAGCAAGGAACTCTGTTCCGTTTGATCCAAATCTTCATGAATTGACAGATTGCCAAGGCTTGTCGGCGACACCAAGTCTCTCTCGGCATCAAGCTGCAGAGCTGAGGAACGAGCCGATGCTTCATGGTTGTCCCACCCTCCGTCCTTGTCCGAAGTACTCGTGCTTGTCTCTCATACAATGCGACACCGCTGAGGTGCGCGAGGCATGAGTATATATATAACAAGCAAGGTGCCACGAAGTACAAATAACCAGCCCGGCAAGTGCGTCGGTCGGTTGCCAATCAGAGCAGAACGCAGGATTTTGCGCACCCAGGACCAAAAAGCTCCACACACTTCGTACATTGAGGCATGTCGCGTGTGCTATGTGTTGTTGGGTTGACCATCGATGAAGGTCAACATTTCCAATCTCCTCTATTTCATACGAGGGCGGGTCGAGGGTAGATCGACCAACGGCTTAGGATCATGGCAGACAATGGAACCGGTGCCATGGCTCCCTCACAATGTCGGACTTTGCAACCTCAATGTTAAATGATTAAATGCTCCTAGGCTCAAGTAGACCTCGGCACGACATGTGCTCAAGTTGCCCCTCCGAGATTCTCAAATTCGCTTCCTTAATTCCCCCTTCCTATTCCATCCCTCCCCCGTCGCCATCACCATCGCCATCATTATCGCTATCACCATCGCGCCGTTCTTAACCCGAATCGGCTTGCCTCTTACGCCCACCTTAAAATCACTGCGCAATTACCGACCGTTTCCCTCCTCCTTGCTGTTGCCCCTTATACCCCCGGGTGTCCCGCTGGCTGCGCAAAACTTCATCATGGTCGCCGACGCAGTTGTCTATCATCCCACGGTCTCCCACTATCTCAAATTTGTCGCAACTACGGTGGGCCGTGATAAACTACTCCGTACAATCCAGTACTTCGCCAGGTTTTATTCCTGGTACCTGTTTCGTACCAATGGCTCTAAGACCGAGATAGCTCCTTGGGACGCTCTCAAGCGACAGTTTGGGCTCGCCCGTAAGGTATTCCGTGCTGGGAAGAATATCGAACACCTCAAAGCCGCTGCAGTTGCCGCCGACAACAAAACCATGGACCCCGTGCTGCGCTATGCAACCGTTGGCCGCCAGCTTGGCTATGCGGGCTATTTGTCCTGCGACTTGGCCACACTTCTGGATGCGCTAGGTGTGCGCAAGTCGGAAAGGGCCAAGACCCTCCAGCGCGAAGCATACCGCTTCTGGGCCGTCGGTATCCTCTGTAGCATAGTGGCTCAACTTTACACTTTGCACATCCTACGCAGGCGGGAGGCCCGCGTAGATAAGAAGGAGGGTGAAGGCGTCGTGGAAAGCAAGAAGATTGCCATGTAAGTTCTATGTCGCCTAGACCACAGAGCACTTTGTGCTCAAGCTCCTACCCACGTCTTGCCTTGGTATCTAACGCGCGGGACTAGCGAAAGATCGGCCAGCCGCCTCCAGCTCTTCTCCGACTTGTGCGATCTGACAATTCCCACTTCGGCTCTTGGTTGGGTTGGCTTTGATGATGGTCTTGTTGGCATGGCGGGTACTATTAGCAGTCTAATTGGCCTCCATTCGCAATGGAGGAAAACTGCCTGATGTCCGAAGCATTCGCCAGGCCCATGCGTCGTGTGACCCTTGATCTCGGGCGCCAAAACCCTCCTTTCGTCGGACCGCCACGTCATTCGCGAGCAACAAGCGAAATGTGGGCGGTTGTTACAATGTTGTATATATATTATCATGTAGGGTGAACAAAAGGAACAAAAGCAAAATCCTATGACTGCGTAGTTACCAAGGGTCACTCGGCAACAAATTACGACGAGTCCCGGCCGGCGTTTACGTATATGTCATACCTCGGTGAAGCCAGTAGTGGGTCTGTTCGTTGCGTAGAGAACGCTACCCTGGGACACCAAATCAAGTCTTCACAGAGAGAGGGAGAGAAGGGGGGTGAAAATACGTGTATACTATCACATTACGGCAAACCGCCAGGACCGTTCGATGAGCGGCATTAAGAACTCCCAATGACATTGGACGATTGTTCATTCTACCCTAATAATCAGACGAAAAGCCCACGCCATCATAGCCTTAACCTCGTTCCTTACATATACGGAGCTGTCGACGCCTGTCGCAGCCTCCCACACACGGAATCATGCATTCTCGCTTACAACCAAAGACACACCACTCATTTTACAAAAGTTACACCAGCCCACGCCTCTGCGTTACCGCCATTGTTATCTCGGCCTCGTGAACTCGCATAAAGTGGATCTAATATTCTCGTCAAGGCTCAATTCGGACAAGGGTAAAGGATTAGATTTACCAGTATCGGCCCCGGTCGTAGTCTCTTGGTCCATAACCATCCCTAGGATAGCCCCCGTCACGAGGGGGGAAGTCCCTAGGAGGTCGATCGTACGGCCTACCGTTTGCGTAGGGGTCTGCAGGCAGGGGATAGTCACGACGATAAGGATCGTCGTAGCCGCGGCGCGGCGGGTAATCGTCAAGAGGGCGGCGTGGTGGAGACCTATAGCCTCTGCTACGATCATCGTAGTAGTCAGGTGGGGGTGGTCGTCGACCGGGGCTTCTCTCCCGATAGCCATCTCGATAGCCCTCACGGCGAGGACTGTATCCTCGAGGAGGGCCCCGACGATCATAATCGTCCTGCGGGTGCATATAGGGACGTCTCCCAGGGGACCGGGACCGAGCACGTTCTCGGGGAGGTGGATCTGGTTGTGTCTACTCATGGCGATGTTAATGAATGTCGGGTTGCGACCTTCGGGGGGTGGGGGATTACGTTGGCGTACATCTGAAATGCAAGAAACGGCGTTGCCCTTGAACTCCCTGCCATCAAGCTTGTCCACTGCCGTCTTTAAGTCTGCTGCGGTCTCGAATTCCACGAAGCTTCCCATGGTGAGTTAGCAGGCGCATCTCTCTAAGGTTGGGTGAAATAGCTGCGCAGACGCACCCTCGTCCAGTTCCATCGCGGCCAGTCTCGGAATAGACCACGTCAAGATTGGATTGTCGTGCGAAGTCTTTTAGGTCCTATTTCCAGTTCCATGTAAGTGGCTGCGCAGGGTACCAAAGCAGAACCAATGAATGGAGGCATCCGAAAGGCTGGACGCGGAATTATGAACGGAAAGGACAACACCGGGAGGAAGATGCGGATCCCGGTACCAAATGCAAAGTCGACGTGTATGCCGGGGGGGGGTAGAGTATAATCCATCCATGCGCGAAGTGGAACAAGGAACGGAAACGGGGGGAGAGGCATATCGGACTGATGGAAGAAGAGTGGCCAGAGCAGCCTCAACAAGAGTGCCAGGAGCAGTGGAACGCAAGAAGCCGGCCAATCAAACGGAGGAAAAGACACTCCTGGAGTCCAAAGAGAAGGGGCGAATCGATATTAACAGACCTGCCAGCTAGTGTCGTTGGGTAGCCCGGTAATTTGCATCCGATGGGGGGTGCGACGCGGTCGGGGAGGGGCGCGTTCGTGCCCGCTAAACCCTTCGCGATGACGATTTCCACGAGCAAATTGAACAGTGAGGCGCTCTCCCATGAAATCGGTCCCGTCTACACTGGTCAGCATAGGGATTCTTCCTTGATACAAGCTTGGAGCGGGAGGAGCATGCAGGGGGTTGGCAGGGCGTTCGTGGGCAGCCGTGGCGGATAAACTCACGGAAAGCTAGACGACAGCCATGTTAGCAACGAGGATCCTTGGTCGGATGCGTGGTGTATGAAAGTCCATTTTGGTATCTCCTTACCAGGTACAACATCACGAGCATCCAACGGGTCTTCATACTCAATGAAGCCGAAGCCATTCATGAGCTTGACCTCAGTGATCTTCCCATTGCCATACTTGGAAAAGTGGGCTTCGATGTCGGCCTTGGACACTGCTCGAGTGGGCTTTTAGTTAGCGGTTGACGGTAGGGGTGCAGGCAGCCGGCCAGATATTGAGGTGCATCCAGTCGCATCCATGAGAACGAAGTGGTCGGATCTTTAGATTGAGAGGGATTCCGGCGGAGTTTATGGCCAGTCCACCGTCGGCCCGCCGGTGCAGGTCTGAAGAGGGCATCATATTCTGCGACTAACCATTGCGGGGAAGATTTCCTAGGTAGAGCCGCGTTGCAGAAACCTCCGTCATGTCTACGAATGAGACGGCGGCCAGTTAACTGCGAGAGGTATTTCCAGATCCGGTCGCCGGGGTGGAGCCTAATAATCTTACCGGCCAAATGCGAGGACCGGCTGTGCGCGAGCTTGAGAGAATAGGTAGGTTGTGGTTGAAGGATACAGGATGATACTTGCTGAGAAGAAAGAGAGTTCGATATTGGAGAGGAGATTATTGTTTGGGTCAAGTGCGTTGGTCTGGGAAGTGGGGACTTGGTTGAATTATGCAAGCGCGGTTGTAGTTTATTTGCACACTTGGTACATAATCTTACATACTGGACACTGATTAAGGCCCAAACACATTGATCTCTGTTCCTGCCTGAGGCCATAATAATAGCTGCTTAGTACCTCATAAACTCCAATTGTCCAGGTCTTTGCTTTCTCTGCTCTGCCCTAGTCTGGACAATTGGAGGACGAAGTGTTTCGAACATGAACGCGTCGATTGCTTGACTTCATTAGATATTACAATATTATAATATAATTTCCCTAGCTAACCTCTATCCACCCATTGAATACGTATTGCAAACTCTACACTGCAACTCACTCCTTCCCCTAATAAGAAACATCTAGAGGAGAAACAGAGAAGAGAAATCGATTCCTCACAAGTGTCCTCCTGCTCCGCGCGCGCGCGCACACACACACTCTCTCTCCCCCCCCAAAAAACCGTTTTCGGGCCCCGAAGGAAGAGGGGAAGAAAGGGGTGGCAGTCGTTCAGTACTCCGTATGAGTAGAAATCATGGCTCCATTGTATTCGGTCGCCTTCCAAACACAACCTCGACCACCTCGTCTAATAGGGTGAATACAAGATGTGAGCTGAAGATCAATGTTAGCAAACGAGTCCCGCACTACAGACAATAGACCACGTGCTTACTTTAATCGGGGGTTATTCAATGTGGCAAATATGCGTCGGCTCGCCGCCTGGGCATTGAGCCTCCCTACCACGCCACCCGCAAGATCTGGCACCAGAGTCGCTAGCATGAGACTGGCTTCTTTGCGGGACCTCTTCTTTTCGGTAGATGTCCGCATAGGCTTGTTCCGAATCAGCTGTCCGCGAGACCATAGGTGGTCTTTCAGGAGGTTTATGTATCGTAAAATGGCGTCCTCCTGCACCAAAGCCTTGATATTCTCGCGCACCTTTCGTTCAATGGTCCCACCAAGGAGTTGCTGAAGAACGACCACAACGGCGCGCCCCCTAAGCCAATTATTCCCCCTGTTGAGTTCGAATACCTCTAGGAATATATCACATATAGGTTTGATGAATGGTTCGAGCTCTTTATCCTCGAAGGCATTTAGTTCTGCCTCCGCCTCTGTTGGGATATTGCCTTCGCCGCCGGGTTCATTCGCCGCAGTGTTGAGCTGGTTGGTCGCCGCTGCAATGAGGTTCTGTCCCGCCAGCGATAACTGGTCCAATACGGGTATATTCCCAAGAATATCCTCGACCCCATCGGCAACGGAGTCATAAAAGCGCGTAATCATGTCCCTTTTTCCCTCCCTGTCTACCAGCTCTGGGCCATGAGCGACAGCACTCTGGGATAGGAACGCACGAAGCTCGCGGCTCCTACAAACCTCTGGAAGCAGAAGCAAGCCTTGAAGATATTGCTCTAGTGCAAGACGCCGTTTGCGGAGAAATTCGCTTTGGAAATTCATCACCATACGCCGGCGGGGGAAGTCCAGGCTACGGACGGAAGGATACATCGATCTCAGTTTCTGGTGAAGTTCATGAAACTCACTGTATCTTCGTGCCACACTCCAAGTTGCGGCCGGCACCTGTTCTCCAGCGTTGCGCTGGACCTCAACGACGTACAAAGCATACTCCCGCCCATCGTCTTCTTTCCCTACTCGGATGGACTTTATCTTGACGGTGGACCGTCCGTAGAGGCTGTTATCGCTCTCCTGGATCACGTACTGTTGCCTCTGTAACCGCTTGCGTCTGAGCTCCCGCTGAAGACTCGCCTTGGATTTGCGCAATATTCTCAGCTCCGCCATATTGTTCGTTAGCTCGGCCTTCTTCGTGAGGGAGTCGATGACGGCTTCCTGGGTGTTGAGCCGGTCGATGTCATTCGTGAGCTTAGTGATTGCTTCTGCCAGACCTAGGTCTCCCGGAGCAGCTTCATGCACCTCATCCCCGTTGTCATTATTCTCCGCATCATCGAGATCCTCAATATTGTCCGGGAGGTATGTACCCTCGTCCGTGAAGAGGTCATCGTCCACGAAAACTCCAATACGAGAATTGGAAGTAACCAGACCTAAGGACTCGAGACTTGGTTTTTCCGGCTCCTTGGATGCTTGTGACGACCTCCCCGCACTGGCGGCAGGCTTGGGCGAGCCACTATCAGTTGGAACGGCAAAAGGACCGCCCCGGTCATCGTTTCCAAAAAGAGAAGCACGAAGATCCTCGGCCGTCTGTGGCCTGTCGTCTTCTAGGATCGTATTTAGTGCCTCTTCAACCGCCCGAACGACTTGATTGTCGGGCGCTGCTTGGATGTGGCTTTGGTCGAGGCTCTGCACGGAATCAATCATGTCGTCATTCTCGCATTCTTCATCGAAAAGTGGATTGCTGACATCACCATCCAAGATCTTATACGAGTTTAGCCTCCCACCAATCGCGATATCGTCCGTAGACACCGCTCGAAGATCTGAAATTGAACTCGATCGTATCCCATCCACGCCCACCAATCTTGGGGCTGCCTTAGCAGCAGGGCGAGGCTTAGGGCCCAAACCGGGTGATGCTGTGAGTGATCCTGAGCGGGATGCGGCATCTATCATGATTGGCACACCCGAAGCCGATAATGGGTGGCTCGTTGAAGCCTCTTGGGACGCTAGGCATTTGTAGAACAAGTCTGATCTTTGAAAGGGCTTGAAATATTTCGATTTCATTTCCTCTAATACTGTTGTTTGGGCTGTAAGGATAGCTTTTCGCGCTTTGTAGTACTGTAAAGGTGTCGCGGATTTCCCAGCTCGTAGAAATTGGGTTACCTCGAACTTGGCTGATGATGGAATCTTGAGCTCGGGCCTTGATAAATATGCCTCATCTATCTGCTGTAGGTCAATTCTGTCTGAATTGGACCATTTTGGGAGGGAGGCTGGAATTTGTTCATCATCTTGGCCATCATCTTCCAGAGGATTTCGAAACCCATCGACAACAAGCCAGAATTGCACGAGCGACATCAAGCCCTGCCTATCCATATATTCCATGAAATATGATAGGCCGGAAGAATCCCTGAGGAGCTCGATTAGGTTGGCGCCTTCGAGCTTGAAGACGCTCGGAGAGGACTTCGAGTGTGGCAAAGAGGGCGTCGGTGCCATGCGGTCGCCTCCAGCTGCTAAGTGATACACTCGCTGGTCAAGCATTCTCTTTCCCATCTCCAAGCGCCGGAGGTAGACCTGATCTTGGTTATCTTCGAGTGAATCCTTCTTAAACTGACTTGATACTTCGCTGCGGAACCGCCGTGCATCGGAGAGATTGTTCGTCTTCCGAATGGCGCGAATGAACTTCTCGAATTTCCTTTCGCTATCACCAGGTGACAGTCTGGGAAAGTTAACCACTCTTTCTGGATTCGGAACAGGAGAGGCATGTTGATCAAGGGCCGCCCTCAATTTGCGCACTGTCGACCTATCTTGGAGCATGGTACGCCCATAATTTTCCATCACTTGGTTCCAAGTATCGGGTTCCGACAAGGCCTGGGCAATCGGTGACAGTACCGCACACGCCACGATTTCTTTAACTAGGGTAGACACGGCTCTGCTCGAGAGAAGATGAGCCGGTAGCAATCTCGGAAGAATACCCTCCACAAGCGTTCTAAGATAGTCCTGCTGGATAAGCTTTGTATCGGAGAATGAAAGAGACGCGGCGACATGGAGCCTGCCATCGCGGTACTTTGATGCGATAGCAAGATCAAGCTCTTCCGATTCTGTAACTGACCGGTTCAGCTTACGGCCTCGAACAGCAGTCTCGGCGGTGTAGAAGTCTTTGAAGTGCGTGGTAAAGATAGGCACGAGACGCGCCGTTATCACATCAGCTAAATCGACGTCGAGAAGCCGATCTCTAATATTTAAGACGACTAGCCGAATAGCCTTATCCACCTCATTTAGGAACGATGGATCCCTACTGATCTGCGAATACCAGGAGGCCACGAAATCACGAAGAATGAGGTGGATCAGCTCGTCAAAGGAGTTGGATATCTGCAAAGAATCCGTCGATATAGGGGATGGGTCGTAATCCCGGCTGGATCGAAAGTCGTCTAACTCGGCTGTCCATGTTTTCGGACCAAGGAACTTCGGTCCACAAGGTCGTGGTGAGCGCATGCGCCCTGCACGACTTGGTTTCCTGGCTTTGAGCAGAGGAGTCGTAAGGAGGAGAAGAGTGATAGAGGCACCAAATACGAACGAGTATCCCACCCAACGTAATGCCGGGATCCAATGAATAGCATATCCCCAGGCGATAAACGCTCCTATAACGGCAAGACTTAGATTTTTTTGTGTGAAGCCCATGATTCGAGAGGGAGGTGGTAGGTACCATCTCACTTCTCCTTAGCACACTCGCTGGTCTCTGGGAAAAGTGCGATGCAGGGCACCAAGCAGTATTCCGAGCATGCTTGTGTGTCGTGCTCACAAAACCATCGATAATCAGCGGCAGGTAGTGGATGAGAGGAAGAGTTCCCGAGCACTCGACCTTCTAAGACTTCAATGGAGGACAATATTAACCCGAAGCGACAATTGTGATGATGTTCCCCTGTCTTGGCTCTACAAGTATTGTTGTAATCAAAATGAAATAATGCTTACTTAATCGCGAATACACGGCTAGTTTATAACGAAGGGTGATGTAACTTCAACAATGCCTCGAGAACCGAGGTACAACGGTGTGTACAATGTCCTGTATTGCTTCGCATGTAAACCTCGAAGTAGTTTACAAAGGTACGCGGAAACAGCTGCTTTGGGGACAATTTTATAGAGTCAGGCCTGTAAGTGGCTTTCTGTCGGGGCGGTGAAGAATGAGGATTCTCCGACAATTCGCCGGCCCTCCGTAGCCTCACCAAGGAGGATCCTCGAGTCGTTTGAATAATGCGACATATTTCGGACCCTTGTTCCTCTCGACCTTTTTGCTCTCTTCTGTTTCCGTCATCATCAGGCGTACGCACTCATCCTTCTCCTCCTCGTCTTGGGAGATTCTTTTGAAGGATGGGTGGGTCTCAAAATGTTCGACCATCCATTGATGTAAATCCTCCACGTCTGTAATTGTGTATATAATCCCACCTGGATGTAGGATAAAGGCGTACTCGGAGCTGAGAGTGGCCGAAACGATCCTAGCCTTGTGCTTCCTGGCTTTAAAATGGGGGTCAGGGAAGCAGATGAATATTTTCGATAACTGCCCCTGTTTAAAGAAGTTTGGAAGAAACTTCATTGCGTTCGCTCTGAGACACGAAACATTTTGATAGGGACCCGCTATAGCACTCTCAGTTCGCGAGGATTGAATCAAATCCCTAACGTACTGCGAGACTTTGGACCGTATTTCAAGTCCTTCTCGTTTCGAGCCTTCAGTGTTAAAAAAAAAGGAAACCCCCACGGATTTGAGGTTGTAATGATAGGAAAAGGATCGGCTCACCCAGGATTAAGGTCTCGGGCATAAGCGTGGAGAGGGCCATCGAAAGGCCACCGAAACCACAGCCAATATCCAGTATCTCCACATGCTTTTCTTGCCCATCCAGTTCAGGACTCGCTATTTGTTTATGAAACGACTCCGTGGTGGACCGGGGTGGAATGAAAAAGGGATAATGTGAAGACCAGTCCATTGCATTCGGACATGTTGGGCTTTCGTCAAGTTAGTATCTATGACTTTCATCGATCCGCCGTTTCTACGTACTAGACTAGCTCATGGTCAGAGAATGGATTGGCATGCGCTCGTTGACGGTAGTGCCGTTTCTTAGGCCGCGAGGGTAAGTTCTCATTTGGTCCCTGCTCAGGATGACCTTCTCGAGACATAGTGAACTGATTTGCCTCGATCTCAGGCCAGATTTGGAGGCGATGAGGTTTGCCGTAATGACTCGGTCAATTGTAGGTTGATGGCTGATACCCATGACCACGGGCAACGCAATATCATCAAGCTGTCGAGTCCGTCAATAAAATCACAATATGAAAGCAAAAACGATGCTTGAGGGCAATGCTTACCTAAATTGGTACACTTGTGGATCGAAGTCATGCTCCAACTGCAACCAGCTGGGAAGTTATCAGGACCTTCAATTCTGCCAGGCAGGGAATTAATTTCCTGAATCCCATCCCAGCTCAGTCCAAAGGGAGGTGTTCAGGGTGCTGGCTTTTGATTCATTGAAGCTTCTCACCCCTTTCGATGAGAAAGGCTCGACTACGAAGCATCGATATCATTCGCTTCCCCTCAGGCTTCCTCGATATTATTTTGCGTTCTATTCGCCTACTTGCCCAGCCTCTGCGAGTTCTTGTTTAATAGCAGTGATCGATGCAAGTTCTATGAATGCGATGGTGTCTTCGTACCAGTTTCTGTTTCCGGGTGACCCGTCCACCTTCATTAGCTCAATATCGTGGATTTCGGTGAGCATCAATCCAGTCATGTCCATGACCCCGCCAGGCCAGCGGAATACCTGGCCCCATTTACTGACCCAACTTCTTCAGCTGGCCATTGCAGTTTTAATTTTACTGCCCGTCGCGGTCCTTATTTTTCTCGATCTTGTTGTCTGGCTCTGGAGGACGTACTGGGCGGATGAGGTGACCGCATCCCCTGTTCGTCAGGGGTCTGCAGCGAGCACGCAGCAGCAAGACGATCCAGGCGTCCTGTCATCTTCTCTCCGACACAGGACACCAACGCAAAAAGCTACCTTGGATACGTTACAAGAGCCGAAGACCTAACGAGCGTTTCCGCCTTAACGTCAACCGTAGCCCACTTCGCCATAGCAATGGATTATCCCCAAGACGTTGGCCAGAAAAAGTTTTATTTGTCCACTTCCCCCCTTTTTCGACTATGGGCTGGGAATTCTCACTCGCCAACGATGCCTAATGCCTAAACGATCGTCTTCAAAAGGTCGCTCGTCACGCCCATTGCCGTAACCTCACCACCAGCTCCTGCCCCCTGGACAATGAGCGGGTTGCTTCCATACCTGTCCGTGTAGAAACTAATGATATTGTCGCTTCCCTTCAATGAAGCAATGGGATGTCCTCTGTCAAACTTCTCCAGCCCGACCTTCACGGTTTTGGAAGGAATGTCAATGCTGCCAACAAACCGAACTACTTTGCCTTCAGCCTCAGCCTCGTTCTTTGTCTGCTCCATCTGCTTATCGAACTGGGGGAGTTTGTCGAGGAATTCCTCGCCCGAGGCACAGGACTCGAGTTCCTTGGGGATAAGGCTTTGCACCGGGAATGAAGTGGGCGATGCGACAGGTAAGCCTGCAAGCCTTGCCAGGATTGTGAGCTTTCTTGCCACATCGAGACCGTTCAGATCGTCCCTTGGATCGGGTTCGGTATAGCCTAATTCCTTGGCCCTCCGCACTTCATCTGACCACTTTCCGCCGGAGCCTTCTGTTGGGGCAAACGAGTTGAAGAGGAAAGACATTGTACCGCTGAATACACCTTCGATCCTGTTGACCTTATCGCCTGTTTCAATAAGGTCCTTTAGTGTCGAGAGTACAGGCAGGCCAGCACCGACCGATGACTCGTGGAAAACCTTGGCACCGGACGTTTCCGCTGCGGAGAAGATGGCGTCCCATAAGGCGTATGATCCAGAGAATGCCTTTTTATTGGGAGTTATAATATTCACTCCACGGCCCAAAAACAAGGGATAGCTGTCGGCGATATCCTGAGAGCTCGTATTGTCTACTAAAACAACTGGGGCAGGAGCTGCGGCCAGATAATCAACGAGCTCGTCGGTTGGCGGCGGTGCTTGTGATGATCGAGCCAGGACTTCGGCAACGCCTTCTATCTCGATGGGCGAATAGTCCTTGTTGTAGATTGACTTCTTGCTGGTGGAGATATAGACCAAATCCAATTTTGGCGACGATCGCCTCGTCGCAAGGGCATGGAGCTGTTGGAGGAAGCATTTTCCAACACCACCAACACCTGTTTCTCAGAAATTAGCGCATCTTTCTCCGCCTTGAAACACCATAGAAATAAATCTCTTTATCCAGCCTACCAATTATTGCAACCAAAAACCTCTTCGTTGTCGCCATTGTACCTTTACGGCGCTCGTGCTCGTCTTTCGGATCTTCTGCTCTTCAAGACTCGGCTTCCCTGGTTGAGTTCGATGTATATGGCACTGGACAACCCCGCCCCCGCATCAAAAAACCATCAATAAATCAATTGATGTGGGGGGGGGGAAGGCGGTTCAGCTAGAACTCGAGATTCATTTTCGCATGACTCAGCATCAGTAGCTTGGCAGGCTAACAGTTGGCTTCACCAAACAGAATCATTGCCACACTCGGCACCACCTTCACATTTCTACGTTGTCAGGTATGCTCGAAGCATCCGACTTGCTCAACCCAAAGTTGAACCCCCCGATCTCGAACGACCCGGATCCTCGCTGCGGTAGACCGCGATGCCTCAAGACCGTAATATTTATGGCCAACGCCCTGCCAAGAAAAGGAGGTGTGATGAGGCAACCTCGGGCAGTTCTCTTGATTTCATGGCTCAAATGACAGCTTTAATGACGGACGGCCAAGACATGAAAGCACCTCCCCGCCGTCGGCGCCGTACCGAGTCCAAGAAACACGGCCCTGGAGATTCCGAGTCGGGGATACGCCAACAACATATCGGGCATGGAAAATCTGGGAAAGGCATTAGATTACGAGACACGGTACCTGGGGACTTGGAGCCAAGCGAGCTGGACAGGTCACGAGAGAAGATGAGGGAAAAGGCGCGCCTTTACTCAGCTATGAAAAAAGGCACATATGTTCCGAAAGATAACGAGGCAGAGCCGCTTGTAGACTTCGACAGGAAGTGGTCAGAAGCAGATGCTAAGCAATCTTTCGACAGTGACTTTTCCGAACCAGCTCCAGGGGAGGATGGTGAGAGCGATGATGATGAGATTATAGAATATGAAGATGAATACGGACGCACACGGCGTGGGACAAGAGCCGAGAAAGCGAAAATGGAGAGCCAACGCGAGAGAGCCTGGGCTGGTGCAAAAGAGCTCGAAAGCATGTCTGCTAGACCAGCCGCCCCCAAGACGCTCATCTACGGAGATGCCATCCAAACCATGGCTTTCAATCCCGAGGACCCAGAGAAGATGGAAGAGCTAGCCCGGAAACGAGATCGCAGCGCTACTCCTCCTGAGGCGACCCACTACAACGCCGACTCTGAAATTCGCGATAAGGGGGTAGGGTTCTACAAATTTAGCAAAGACGAAGATTCGCGGGAAGCCCAGATGAAGTCTCTGGAGGAGCAACGTCGTGCTACGGAGTCCCACCGGCTCACCAGGGAGGAGCAAAAGACTGCTAGACGACAGGAGATTGAGGCGCGGAAAATGGCAATCGAAGCTAGGAAAGCTAGGAAGATGGCAGACTCGTTCTTAGATATTCTTGCAGCCGACATTTAAAGGTCGTGAGTATGTTATAGATGCCTCCTGAGTCGCTCGCTGCCAACCTCCTGTTTACGGTTTCTGTTCGTTCCCGAGCCCCAACAACTCGTAGCCAAAGGCTATACCAAAAATATTGTACACAAGAGGTTCTTGTATTACTTTGCTGTGTTTTGAGGGCCGGAATCGGCGACCAAATTCCTCCGCCAATTCGAGCTCTTTCTTCCAGCCCCTCCTCCCTCCCCCCTTTCCCGAAGGGAAAAAGGAAAA
>Ga0164243_10001892_pt1 | contig 35081 bp, 30 predicted proteins | sample OricompcompostOP_FD_108781 | JGI IMG/M metagenome (GOLD analysis project Ga0164243, IMG submission 108781) | Organic Plus compost microbial communities from Emeryville, California, USA - Original compost - Organic plus compost (OP) | ecosystem: Engineered > Solid waste > Mixed feedstock >...
GCGCTCGTCGCTCCGCGGGCGCGTCGCCGCTCGCCTCGCGAATCCCGAGACCGGGCGCCCGAGGTGGAGCGGTCGCCCCATCGAGAACCGTCTTGCGCAACCAGCTCCGGCGCTCGACGGTACGGCGATCCACGAGCCTTCGCGTCCTCCGCGTTCGCCGGATGATGCGCTCGATGTGCGCTCATCGCCGTTTCGCTTGGTTGCCGGGCGCGTCGCGATGGCACGCCGGCTGCTGTCACGGCCGGCATGGAGCGGGCCCTTGGATTCGTGCTCGGACTGGCGTTGCTCGTGGGGAGCGCCGGGGGCGCGGGCTGCGCCGGTGACCCGGAGGACCCGGCCCCCTTCGCCCGAATGGAGGAGGACGAGGCCGACGCGGAGCTGCGCGCGCTCGATTTCGGGAGCGACGAGCTCGTCGGTGACGAGGGTACGGACGACGAGCTCGCGGACCCGAACCTGATCTTGCCGGAAGAGAACCGGGAAGGCCTCGCCGCGGAAGACCTGTCCGAGCTGACCGACCTCGACGACCTCGAAGCCGACGACGGCGTGGACGACGAGCTGACGGGCGACGCGCCGCCTGCACCGCTCTCCCCTGCATCGCTCTCACCGGCGTCCTTCGGTGCGTCCTCGCCCGTCCCGTCGGCTTCGCCGCTCGGAGTCCCGACCGACCGCACGTGGTTCGCGCAGAAGTTCGCCTGTCAAGGCAACGCGAAGAACTGCGTCTGCCGCGGCTCGAGGCACAACTGCCAGTTCCCGAGCTCCCAGCCGGGCCGCAACCGCCATCTGCCGGGTGACGCCGTGAAGGCCGCGCGGTCGGTCACGGGCAAACAGACGAGGAAGCTCTTCATCACGGCGCTCGGGAAGTGGGGCATCCACCCCGGGACGGTCCTTCGTGATGGCAGAGGCGCTCCTCGCGGCGTCGTGAGCGTCCTGCCGTTCAAGGCGGGCGTCGTCACCGGCGTCACCGAAGAGACCTCGTCGAACCGCTGCTTCACCCGCGAAGGCAACGCGGTGAGGCAGGTCGACACGGGCTTTCCCTGCGTCCGGATCAACGCCGGCCAGGCGAAGCGCATGACGGTGGACGGAAAGGAGCAGGACTTCGTCTACGCGTTCTCGGCACGACTCGACGACGGGACGAACGCGAGCGGATGGATCCCGCGCGCCAGCATCCGCAGCGGGGAGTTCCACATGCGGGCATCGTCGCCGGTTGCGGGGCGCGAGTTTGCCGCCACGAAGTACGTCGTGAAGGGAATCGCCGACTATCCCTGCGCGCCGTGGGAAGGAGAGACGCCGTGCGTCGCGCGCTGGCGCCTGAAGGTCCGACCCAGGAGCGAGCTGTCGCGCGGCGAGGATCTCGACGACTATCTCCTCCGGCCGGGCGAGGCGATCAACCTCCTCTATCAAACGCCGTTGCTCGGCGGAGCGTCGACGGACACGTTCCTCGTCCCGCGCGAGGGGCTCGAGTTCAAGCGAGTGAAGTCGCGTGACAGCGAGCACCGTGCGGCGTTGCGGGTCCGCCTCTACCGAAAGGGGGGCACGCGTCCCGTCGGAACCGAGGCGTTCGTCTTCGGCAGCATCGGCGGCCGCTTCGGCTGGATCGCCGCCTCGGCGGTGAAGAAGGGCTCCGTCCAGGCTGCAGCCGCAAATTCGTGCGGCGCACGGCGTGAAGGCTGGCACTGTGACATGGAGCCGAACACGATCGTCCACTGCTCGAACGGCAAGATCGACCAGCGGACCGCGTGCCCGACGGCGCGGTGCAAGCTCCTCGACGACGGCGTGGGCGCGGAGTGCTCGCCGCTTCCGTGAGTGAGCGTGCGCGCGGTCCTCGATCGGTGGACGGAGCGCGATGCGAGTGGCCCCGTGCGCTCGGCTCCAGGCTGGTCGGTCTGCCCCCTAGAGGCGACGCTCCCGGGAGCCGCTCCTCGCCACGCACCCGGAACGGCGCATGTCTCACGTCGGCGAGCGCTTGCTCGCGGGCGTGGCGCCGCCCTCAGCGAATGGGATCCAGCGGCGTCTTCACGAGCTTCCGTAGCGCCATCCCGCCTGGATACGCGTAGCTCGCCGTGGTCCCCCAGCCCCAGACGGTCGCGGTGAACGGGCCTTGGCTCCTCATCCGATGGAGTCCCTTCTGGCAGACGCCGCCGTCGAAGGACTGACCGGGACCGAACTTTCGGATCAAGTCGACGCGCGTGAACTCGTATTGCCCTCTCGTCCCCACCGGCTTCCAGTCGGTGAGAGTGCCCGCGCACTCGAGCCAGACGTCGTCGAACCGGTCGCGCGTCTTCTGGCGAACGACGACGAGCGAGGACTCCTGATACGTGGGGTCTGCATAGAAGCTGTACGAGCTCAGATATTGCCCGGCGGGGACGACGTTCACGAACTCGGGATCGCCGTTGCAGTCGAAATCGCGCTCACCGATGAAATCGCTTCCGCCGAGCTTCTCGCAGCCACCGGACATGTACGCGGCGAGGTAAATCGGATGATCGGCATCCTGCGTTCGAACGACGAACGCGTCGCCCGTCCCGGACCAGAATGTCACGACCTCGCCGGCCGAGAGCGTCGTCGGTGCACCCGGCGGAATGACGGGGTCGTAATCGAGCTTCGTGCCATCGCGCGCGGCGACGATGCGGTACGGCATCGGTTCGTGCTCGTCGCCGAGGCGAGGCCGATACCCGACGCCGACGTATTCCGATCCCCACTGCTCGAACGTGGGGAGCTGCTGGAGCGCGCTATCGCACGCGGTCCGCGTGGACGGAACGTCCATGCACTCGTGGCCGCCGAACACGGTCGTCGGCTTGTCGGAGGTGACGACGCTTCCGGAGAGCTCCTCGGCTTGGTCGAGCTGCAAGAATTGCCCCTTCTTGAGCCGGTAGCTCACGGGCACGAGCGCCGGACCTCCCACGACGCCGACTCCATCCTGGATGTCGCGCGTCGGCCGGATGGTGATCTCGGTATCGTCTTCTGACGCGACGATCTGCGCGCTCGGACCGGCGCCGCTGAAGCGGATCGGGATTGCGTTCTTCTCCCACGCGTTCACGATGACGTGCTGCGTGCCCCACACGGGGACCGGAAAGAGGAGCGTCGCCGAGGGCAAGAACGTCGACGCGCCGCCGAACGGATAGATCGCGGCGAGGCTGACGGGAACGTTCGTCGTCAGGTGATACGACGTACCGAGGCCGGTGCCTGCCGGGACGGGATCCAGATAGGTCGCGGGGACGACCCCGTCAGGGCATCGGACGTCATTCGAGTCGGAGCTCGGCGGACCGTTCGGATCGGTGTCCGACACGAACAGGATCGCGCTCTCGCCGGGCTGGATCGGTCCGTCCTGTGGGAGCAGCGTCGCCTCCCCCGGGGTCGTGTGAAAGAGCGCCTTCGAGACGTCGAGCCGATTTCCTTCGAGCTCGAGCGCGAATTCGACTGGCACCGCCGACGTGTTGACGACGAAGGCCGCGTAGCACGATCGACCGAACGCCTTCGTGAAGAGCGGCGCTTGGAAGTAGAAATCGCAGCCGTTCGAGCTTCGATCCGCCGCCGCGGCCGCGCACGGCTCCTGGCACACGCCGGCGCCGCACGCGAGCTCGGGCTTGCACGTCTCGACGACTTCGTCGGTGCACGTGTCGATGACCGAACGCCCGTCGAGCGAGCACTGGCGCAGGCATTCGCCCGCCTCGACGCCGGCTTCTAGGCCGAACCCGCCGTTCGGATCGCCGCCGAACCCGCCTTCACGATTGCTGCAGGCCCCGATCGCCGCAGCCGACAGCGCGACCCCAGCGATGACGCCGGTGAGGACATAGGGCTTCTGGCGACGTTTCATGGCAAAAGGACCTCCTGCGGGACGACGCTCGGGTCCCTGATCACTCCATTACCGAGCTGGCCGTTTGCGTTGTCCCCCCAGCAGTAGATCTTTCCGGTCGTGAGCAGCGCGCAGGTGGACCGCGACGTCGTCTTCACGTCGGACGCGGGCGCCGGAAGCCCTCTGACCTTGACCGGCGTGAACGCCCAGTCCTTCGTTCCGTCGCCGGCTTGGCCGTTCGCGTTGTTGCCCCAGCAGTACACGTCGCCGGAGACGCCGACGGCACAGCCACGCTGCGGGACGCTCGTATTCCCACCTGCGCTCGTCGTCGCGATCTGGACGACGGGCTCCGGCGTCGGCACGGGTTCGGGCAGCGCGCGCTCGAGGGGGTCGGCGATCGTGGTGAGCGTGGGCGGCGGGCTTCCCCAGCAGTACGCGATGCCGCTCGCCGTGGCGCATGCATTGTCGTTCGCGACGTCGATGCTGGAGACGCCGCTCAAGAGGATCGGTCGCGGGTGCGGATCGGGAAAGAGGGACGAGACACGGCCGAGCGGCGGGCTCGCGCCCCAGCTCAGCGCCGTGCCGTCCTCGCGAAGGACGAAGGAGGCGTTGCCGACGAACAGCCCCTTGAGCGACGCGACGGTCGTGCCGGCGGGCAGCGGCACGTCGCGTGGTGGGTACGTGGCCGTCGCGCTCGCGCCGACTTCGGGAGGCCCGACCTGGCCATAGCTGTTCATCCCCCAGCAGAGGATCCCCGTGTCGACGACCGCGCAGCCGACGGCGACGTCCTTCGTCGTCGTGGCGCGCACGCTCACCATCCTTGCCGGAGGGATCGGGAGCTTCACCGGCGTCGGCGTCCTCGTGGTGGTGGCGGTGGTGCTCTGCAAGAAGGAGCCGAGCCCCCAGCACCATGTCGAGCCGTCCTTGTCGATCGCACACGTGTGATTGACGTAGACGATGTCCGTGAGCCCGACGACCCGCTCCGGCGTCGCACTGTCCGCCAAAGCGACACTGGCCCCACGTCCGAGCTGAGCGCTGGTGCCCTGCCCCCAGCACGCGACGGTGCCGTCCGCTAGCAACGCGCAGAAGCCGCCAGTGGTGCCGGTACCGAGCGTCGTCACGAGGGCGGTTGCGCAGGGCTCCGACGTGCACTCGACCGGGCGCGGAGCGGCGTCGGAGGTCGCCGCGTCGCGGGGCGACGGAGCTGCGTCGAGCACGCCCGCGTCCGTCGATGTGTCCGGCGCCTCGCTCGTATCGGGGGCTGCGTCGGCAAGCTCCTCTTCACCGAGGAGCACGTCGTGGTCATCGCTCGCGCAGCTCGCCAGCCCGCCCGCGCATGCGAAGGACAGGACGAGCACACCGGGAAGGAGCGCAGAGAGCGCCCGCTGCCGTTCAAGGAGTGTTCTTGTGATACGCACGTTGGTTCCCGACGGCCCAGAGGTTTTCGTTCGAGGTGCCACGGATCTTCTCGAGGACGCGCGTGTTGGGCGCGCCGTTCAATGCGAGCGTCGAGAACGAGTACGTTCCGGCGTCGCTCCAGACGTTCGCGCCGCGAAGGACGAAGCCGCCGCTGGCGGTCGAGGAGGAGGCGATCATCCAGAGATCCTCTTCGGACGTGCCCCAGATCGAGCCCAAGAGGACGTTCATCGAGGGGGCGGGGCTCGCGTATGCGATCGCCCAACCGCCGCCGCCGTCCGGCGCTACCTTCACGATTTCGTTGCCGGGGAGGTTGCTGTACCGCACGCCAACGAATCGATCTTTGGCGATGGCATGGAAGTTTTGGTTCTGGAAGGCGCCCGTGATCGTCGGAAGGCCGGACCTCTCGAGGCACGACTTGGCGGGGCCCGGAGTGCCGTCGACGATCTTCTCGTAGCCCGCCGCCGTCTTGTGCACGAGGACCGTGCAAGCGCTGCTGCCCCGGTAGCCGACGAACCAGATGTCGTCAGGACCGGTGCCGGTCACACCGTTGAACGAGATCGGCGGCACCGGATCGTCATCGACGTACTCTACGGTCCACGCCGACGCACCAGCATCGGCGGCCGCGTCGCCGTCGTCGGGATCTCCCCCCGCGTCCACGCTCTTGCCTTCGTCGAGATGGAACGTCTTCCCGCAAGCAGCCAGGTAGACGTCACTGCTGCTCGTACCCCAGACCTGGGGCGAGGGCTGAAGGGGAGGGCATTCGATCCGAGAGCGCGTCCACGTCCAGTCGGTCGCCGGAGGAGTCGGGCGCTTGCCCCGATAGACGAAGACACCATACGTACCCTCGCCGGGGAGGAGCCCGCTGTAGTCGTTGACCGAATAGAAGACCTCGTCCTTGTCCGGCGCCCATACGTTGGATGGGGTCATCCGAACCGTGAGCTGAGGCTTGTCGTCGATGAAGCTCCAATGATCGGTGTCCCATTCGAGGACCTTCGTCCCGACCGTGTTGCTCGTGACGAGCGCGAAAGCACGATCCGCCACCAGCCAGACGTCTTTGAACCAGAGATCGTCTTCCAGCAGCGGCGTGCGGCACCAGCCGGCCGCGCTGCACACAGGAGGCTCGAAGGAGGCATCGGCGTCTGCTGCACCGCCGTTCTCGGGCGTCCCTGCATCGGCGATCACGTTGCCTCCGTCGCCGGGATCGGGCGCAGGTTCGCTCCGATTCTCCTCGGCCCCCGATGCTGCGCACGCAACGGCGGCGCCGAACGCTGCCGATACGAGCGCAATGCGAGCGACCGCGCGTCCAACGAGCGCCCGTACGCGAGCGCGTCCGGCAAGGACCGGCGATGTCATGGCTTGCCTCCAAGCGTGAGGAGGACGCCGTCGCCTCCGACCCAGACGTGCCCCGGGGCGGGCGTCCAAACAGCATAGAGATCCGGGCGGCGAACGCCGAGCCCGGTGACCTTCACCCGTGCCCAGCTCGAGCCGTCCCAGTGGAGGACCGTGGCCGCATCACCGACGACCCAGATGTCGGAAGAAGAGGTGCCCCACACGGCATGCAGGTCCTCCGTCGCCGGGACGTCCGAGACGATGTCCCAAGAGACGGGTTGACCGGTGTAGTGCCGAATGGTGCCGGCTCCGCCAACCGCCCAGGCGTCATTTTCCGATGCCACCCAGACACCGTTGAGCCCGGACCACGTCTGGGTGTCGAACGGCGTGACCTTGGGCGTGGCGCTCTGCGCGCCCTCGATGTGCACCGCCGCGCCCGTGTATCCGACCGCCCAGAGATCGTCGGCCGAGACGCCGTGGATGCTCGTCATCGACAGGCATCCGACGACCTGACAGGTGTCCGGTGGCAGCGCATCCGCGATCTCGAGCGAATTCGTCGCCTCCGAGACGTGGACGCGCCAGAGGCCGTTGTGAGGGTTGGTGCCGCTCGAGGAAGGAACTTCCATCGTGGTGAACCAGAGCCACTCCGCACTGGACGTCATCCATGCCGACGTGAGGTGCTTCGCGGACACGGCCACAGTCGGCGGCCCTGGTGGCTCAATCGGCGTCCAGCCGCCTGCCGATGCGGGCGCCGCAGCATCGGCGTCGCCCTCGGGGACCGGGAGTCCGCGCGTGTAGAACGATTGCAGCGACGCGGCGGCGACCTCCCCCGAGTCGCGGAGCCATAGCGCGATCATCGACTCTTTCGATCCGGTCTCGGAGACCGTCCACGACGCGCCATCGAAGTGCGCGATCGCGCCACGCGCGCCCGCGGCCCAGACGTCGGTGGCCGAGCGACCGCGAATGACGTTGATGCGCGTGCGAAGATCGAGGCCGCCGCCCTGTGTGTTCGGATCGAACGGTCCGTTCGGGCAGAGCGCATCCGGCAGACACGGCTCCGCTGGATCAGCGTCGGCGTCTTCCGGTGCTGCGTCGTCTCCAGTCCCGCTGTCCATCGAAGGGACCTTCGCCTGCGTATCGGGCGCGGCGAGATCGGCGTCTTCGTCGGATGCGCAAGCAACGAGCGCGAGGATCGCCGCCGCGATGGCTGCTCCGAGAGCAACGTGCGAGCGCGTCCTCATCGCGCTTCCTCACCTTCGCCGCACGGGTGGACGGCGCAACGACTGGCGATGCACGGCTGGCCGGCGAGCACGTCGCAGGCATTCCCGCACGCCCCGCAATTGCGCGGATCGGAGCTCAAGTTGACCTCGCAGCCGTCCCTCGGATCGCCGTTGCAGTCGCCCCAGCCCTGTGCGCACGACAGGGTGCACGAGCCGTAGACGCAGATGCCGACGCTGTTCCCGACGGTGGAGGTGGTCACGCACCGGACGCCGCATGCTCCACAGTTGTCCGGGTCAGTGGCGAGGTCCGTGCAGGTCCCGCCGCAGAGTGTCTGCCCCGGCGGGCAGATGCACTTGATCGTCCCCTTGCTGTTCTTCACGCAGGTCTGCCCCGGATCGCAGGCGTGGTTGCAGGCGCCACAATCCGAAGGCGACAGGAGCCAGGTCTCGCAGCCGTTATCCTTGTCCTTGTCGCAATCCGCGTAATCCTCGCTGCATTTGACGTGACCGCACTCCTCGTCAAAACATCCCAGATAGGTGTTCGGCTTCAGCGTGCCGCCATCGACGTTCGGAGGGCAGACGATCCCGCACCCTCCGCAGTTCTTGTCGTTGGTCTTCGGGTCGATGCAGTTGCGGCCGCAGTACAGCCTGTCGGGGCCGCAGCCGCACTGTCCCTTCCCGACCTCGTCGTCGAAGATGCAGGGATTTGCAGGATCCGGGCAACGGTCGCCGCAGCCGTTGCAGTTCTCGTTGCTGCCGAGCCTGACCTCGCAGTCGTCGTCGATGACGCCGTTGCAGTCGCGGGTCCAGGCGCCTGGCTCGTTCTTGCAGCGGAGCGCGCAGGTGCCGGAGATACAGTCGAACTTGGCGGCGCCGCTCCCCTCGCAGCGGAAGCCGCACGACCCACAGTTCGCCGGGTCCCTCGACAAGTCCACGTCGCACGGGAAGTGCGAGTCGGTGCACGTCGTGAACGGCGCCGGACAGCCCGCCGTCGGGCAGTACTCCGTGAAAGCTCGTTCCGGATCCGGCGCGGCGTCGGCGGTCGTGAACGAAGGTGTCCCGCCCTCGACGGGCGCCGGCAAGACGCCGACGACTTGCCGATCGACGCCACACGCAGCGACGAGGGCCGTGCTGAATCCCACCGCGGCGACGACTTTGCGCAGATGGCTCATCGAATCGTTCTCCGCTCGACGAGGACTCTCATCCGGCCGGCTTGTGGGCTGTTCGGGTAGCGCACGATGAACGCCTCGGCTTCGGACCGTGCTTCGTCGGCATGGCCCGCGGCGAGCAGCACGTCGACGTGCATCGCCTTCGCTTCGGGCAAGAGGACCCCTTTGGGAAAGCTCTCCTCGTACTGCGCGAGGATGGAACCTGCTTCGTCGACCCGTCCAGCCGCGAGCGCCGTTCGCGCCTGCCGTAGGCGCGCGAGCTCGAGCGCGAAGTCGTCGGCCGGAGCCGTCCCGACGTTTGGCGCCGTGATCTTCGGCGCGGTCCGTCGTTCGGAGGTACTGGCGATCCCCCGTGGCCGCGGCGCGTCGGCAGAATCGGTCGTCGCGCTCGGGAGCCGATGGACGTCGAGCCCGTCGCTCGTGGGCTGTTCGTCCGGTGGCGAAGGCGGCGCACGCTCGGCGATCGCCTCGGGCGTCGGCAACGCGTCTGCGCCAGGTGTCGCGGCGCTCGGCGTGGGGGCGGAAGACGAACGCCCTGCTGCCGGCCCCCGCACGTTCTCGACAGCGACCACGCCCAAGCACAACGTCGAGACGATGAGCGCTGCCTTGGCGATCACGAGGGTCGGTGACCGCTTCGCCGACGGAGAGGCCTCGGGTGGCGCGTTCAATGGAGCAACGGCCGCCAGCCGATCGAGCGCATTGCGCGCCAACGTGGGCGGCGGCGCTTCGTCCCGTGCGGCCCGTACCAGCTCATCGATCCGAGCGGCCCGCCTCTCATCCATGGTCTTGCTGTTCCGTCCGCTCACGGCGAGGTTCCTTTCGCGGTGCCGTCGATTTCGGAGAGCACGCGGGCAAATTCTTCGCGCGCGCGGCGAGCGCGGGAGGCCACGGTGCCCTCGGGGATCCCGAGATGCGAGGCAAGCTCGCGCTTCGAGAGCTGTTCGATCACGTGCAGGATGAAGACCTCGCGAAGGTCGTCGGGCATGCGCCGCAAGGCGGCGTCCAAGATGACGATGGCCTCACGCTGCTGCGCACGGGCCTCCGGGTCTTCTCCCGGCGCGACATGAGCGTCGTCCTCGAGCGACAGCGGCTCGAGCCGGCGTGTGCTGCGCGTCCGCGATCGACAGAAGTCGCGTGCGACGCCGACGCTCGCGCAGCAGGCGTAGCTGCGAAGGTCGTTGGGGGAAGATTTCTTCAGCTTGTCCCAGTTACGGAAGAGCCCGAGCAGGACGGTCTGCAGCGCGTCGTCGAGCTCGTCCGGCTGCACACCGAAGCGGCGGAGGCACCGCCACACCGCTGGAATGACCGCTTCGGCTCCGCTACGGAAGGCTTCCAATGGATGAGCAGATGCCAGCGCAGGCGCGAGATGGCGCGGCATCGCTGGCGGAGGGTGCAGCTTCCATTCGAGCATCCAGAACGTTATCGAACGGGAGCTCGAGTTGGATCACGGGCCCGACCAGAATTTCGAGGCCGCGCCGCGGGCGTGGGATCAGGGGCGTAAGCTCTCGAAGGAGAGCGTCAAGCTCAGCGTCACCGGGGGAAGGCGATGAACGACTCCGATGGGAACCAGCGACCACTCGGCGCCGCGCAGATAAGCCGCGCCCTCCGCCGCGAGGCGCATGCCCACCGTATCCGTCACCCGTAGGCGCGAAACTGCTGCGAGCCCCGCGAGCGGCACGAAAGATACGGTCGAGGTATTCTCGGCGAAGCCTTGCCCGTAGCTCGCGACCCAAAGGGATCCGAACGACACGCAGGGAAAGACGTGGACGCCCTCGTTGCCGAAGGTCGTCGGGCAAACCGCGAGCTGCCCTCGAAGACCTCGGAAGCGAACGACACCTTGCTGAACGTCGAGCGCGCTTGGGGAGAGGACAGTGGTCCACACCTCGATGCGGTGGCTGCCACGGAGCTCCGTCTTCGTCCCGTTGCTTCGCGCCAAGCCCGCCCAGAGGCCGAAGTGGGCGCCGAAGGCGCCGGAGGGAAAGACGCCGGACGCAAGCGTGACGCCTGCGGTTGCACCGAAAACGAAGCGCGTACCTGCAGGCTGCACGAGTGGCGGATGCCGCGGCTCAGTGGCTCTCCGCCCGGCGGTGTCCGACGAGCGTCCCGCCGCCTGCGCGGGCTCGTTCGTCGGCTGCTCGAGCTCGACCGCATCGGCCGTGCTTCCGCCCACTCCCTCCGAGAGCCCTGCGCCGACGTTCGCCGTGACGGGGTTCAGCGTCTGCACGACGATGAGGACGAGTGCCTCCGCGATATGCGCGCATGAAGCAGCGCGCGTCGTTCGCTCCCCCTGCGAAGGCGCCGCGCCTCTCCCGACGGTCCGCACGGTGCCCACGGCCCCATCTCGGCTCACGTCGACGAAGAGCTCGACGGCAGCCGGAGCCTGATCATTCGGCGGGGTCGCAAGCGTACGGCGAATCGACTCGAGGATCTCGCTCTCGGAGGGGCAGCCGCTCGCCTTCGGTGCTCGGAGCGTCGCCGAGACGAGCACGTCACCGATGGTCGCCGTCTCGCGGGCGAAGGCCGGAGTGATGCAGAGAACGAACGCGAGCGCGAGGACGCACGGCACGCACCAGGTGCGGAGGACACGAGCACGGGGCCTCTTCGCCGGTGCCCGTTCGCGGTCTTCCCGCGAAGCCTGCGCTAATCGTGGAGCCCTGAAGGAGGTCCGATCGGACGAGCTCGGTGGAGGTCGCCTGAGCTGGCCGGTCGCCCTCGAACCTCGCTGCCCGGTGTGCATACCCCGACTTCGCGACCCTCTCGCGCCACAACACCCTGCTCGCTGGGCATGCCGTCGCTCCGAGAGTCAGGTTCTCATCCGCGACACGACGGGTCAAGCAAGCACCGGGGTCGGCCTCGGCGTGTTCACGGGCGAGCTGTGGGGGAAGATGGAGGTCGCGAGCCCCGAGACCGTGGAGCGGCCTCGGAGCTCTCACGCGAAGCTCACGGCCTGCGGGGCAGGCGCGCCACGCGCCGGCACCTGCCGCCGCGCTCGAAGGACGGCGCGATCTCCGGCCTTGCCCGACCGACGTGCGAGCTGGGCTGGGACGCAACGTGTCGGTACGCTCGAAGGCTCGGCGGGGTTCCACTGGACGCTGTGTTCGATCGATCCGTCCGAAAGCCGCGCGACGCGTTCATGACGATGTTCGTGGGCGTGACTCTCGCCACGACCTCTTCCGCCGCGGGCGCGGACCATCGACGCGTTCGTCCCCGGGATGAATGTGAGGTAGCGCCCGTCGAACACGGCCGCCGAGAACTTGCCAGCAGAGAACAACGACGCAGCGAGCGACGTCAGATCCTGCGTGCCAGGAGGCGGCTTCGTGAAGTCCTTCCGGTGCTGGCGCCGCGCGCCAAGCTCCGGCCTCGTGTCGTGCCAAAGCTGCCCGAGAGCGCGGCGCACGCGTGCCCCTCCGCGCGGCTCGTCAGCGGGACCAAGAGGAGCCGCGGGGCGCGACAGGGGAGCGTCCACCCCACGCGATCGTATCGGGCCCTCGTCGCTCTGGCGTCTGCTCGTCTCGGCGACGACGCTCGCTTGCAGCATCGACGGTGCGCTCGTCCCGGCGCCGGATCTCCTCTTGGCCCAGCCGAGACTGCATCGGCGGAGGCCTGCTCTACGCCGCCACCTCCAACGTGCCATGGGCTACCCTGCTCGCGCGCACCTTCGACGTCGACGTCAAGGCTCGCGCCGGGCGCGGCGGCCGGCTCGAGGTCCGCGCCGTCGTCACTGCATCGACGTCGCGCGCAGGATCCTCGACGCCATCCCTCCCACGGCGCGCGCTCCGCCGTCGGTCGAGACGGTCGGCGTCTCCGTGCCTGCGTCCGCGTAACCACACTGCGAACCGACGGCGACCTGCGCCGTTCGACGGACGCTTGCCCCGAAGTTCATGCCCTTGTCCGCGCGAATGACCCTCGTGCGAGGCCACCGCTTGGCTTCCGGTCTCGACCATACCGCCCCACCGCTAGGATCTCCCACGCGCCTGGGCGCGCGTCAGGGCAATCGGCTTCGCGGCTTCGCCACGTACACGTCCTCGGGATCGACAAACGGGTTCAGCTCGCGCAGGCGTTCGGTCCGGGCGCGGCCCAACGGATCGTCTACTCGGACGAGCTGTGCATGGGCTCGAGCACCTTCGGCGGCTCTCCACCGAAGAGAAAATGAGCTGGCACGAGCCGCTGGAGCTCACGGCGACGCACGCGCCGCGTCCGCGGGCTAAGGTAAGCGGCTCCGGTCATGCTCTTCCCGTTCGACAACTCGTACGCCAGGCTTCCCGAGCGATTCTACGCACGCGTCAAACCGACGCCGGTCGCTGCACCCAGGCTCGTGAAGCTGAATCGCGAGCTCGCCGAGCTGCTCGGCGCGGATGTGGAGGCGCTCGCTTCCGACGAAGGCGTTGCGGTGCTCTCCGGCAATCGCGTTCCGGAGAACGCCGACCCCATCGCGCTCGCGTACGCGGGACATCAGTTCGGGAGCTTCGTGCATCAGCTCGGCGACGGACGGGCCATCCTCCTCGGCGAGGTCGTAGGCAAGGACGGAAAGCGCCGGGACGTGCAGATGAAGGGCTCGGGCCGCACGCCGTTCTCGCGTGGCGGCGACGGGCGCGCGGCGCTCGGCCCGGTCCTCCGCGAGTACGTCGTCAGCGAGGCGATGGCGGCCTACGGCATCCCGACGACGCGTTCGCTCGCTGCGGTGATCACGGGCGAACCCGTCGCGCGCGAAACGCTGCTGCCCGGCGCCGTGCTGACGCGCATCGCCGCGAGCCATCTTCGCGTCGGCACGTTCGAGTATTTCGCCGCTCGCGACGACCTCGAGGCGCTTCGCATCCTCGTCGACTACGCGCTCGCACGGCATTACCCCGACGCGAAGGCGGGCGACTCGCCTGCGCTCACGCTCCTCGAGCGGCTCGTCGACGCGTACGCGCGTCTCGTCGCGAGCTGGCTCGGCGTCGGCTTCGTGCACGGCGTGATGAACACCGACAACACGACGATCTCCGGCGAGACGATCGATTACGGACCGTGCGCGTTCCTCGACGAGTACCATCCGATGAAGCGTTTCAGCTCGATCGATCGCGGCGGCAGGTACGCCTTCATGAACCAGCCGCGCATCGCTCAATGGAACCTCGCGCGCTTCGCCGAGGCGGTCCTGCCGCTCGTCGCGACGGAAGAAGAGGCCGCCGTGCGCCGCGCCACGGAGGCGCTCGAGCGCTTCGGCCCGGAATTCGAACGCGCTCACGCGGCCGTCCTCAGAAAGAAGCTCGGCCTTTTCCTCGAGCGGCCGGACGATCCCGAGCTCGCTGGCGATCTCCTCGAGCGCCTCGCCGCGGGTGAGGTCGACTACACGGTCTTCTTCCGTTCGCTCGCCGACTCGGCGGCGGATGCTGCGCACGACGAGGCCTGCGCGTCGCTCTTCCGTGATCCAGGCGCGTTCCACGATTGGGCAGAGCGCTGGCGAGCGCGTCTCGCACAGGAAGACGTCGCGCCGGAGGATCGACGGCGCTCGATGCGCGCCGTGAACCCCGCGCTCGTTCCGCGCAATCACCGCATCGAAGAGGCGATCGCCGCTGCGTCGGAGCGTGGCGACCTCGGTCCGTTCGAGACGCTCGTGGCAGCACTCGCGCGGCCGTACGACGACGACCCGCGCTATGCCCATCTGAAGCAGCCACCGCAGCCCGAAGAACGCGTGACGCGGACGTTCTGCGGAACGTGAGCGACGACCGTAGCGCCCGGTCAGTCCACCACGCGCTTCATCACGAGCGCAGCGAGCGGCGCCGACGACGAGGAACGCCACGGCCACGCCCCACGAGCAAGCCGACGGCCGGCTGCTTGGTCCGACGGTTCGTCGGTCGAGGAGCGGCGCCGACGTGGGCGCAGGCGGGACGCCCCGCCCTGCGGGTGGACGGCGCCGTGGCCCATCGGCTGCGGAAGCAGCGGTCCGCCCGGCATCGACGCCATCATCGGGCGCATCGCGTGACCGTTGTGGAACGGCGGCACCGCGGGGAGCGCGATCGAGACCGCCGTGAGCGCGTGCGCGAGCTCGGCTCCGGCCGACCTGCGGCTCCTCCGACTTCTCCGCCATCGCCTTCTCGAGCACGGACCGCAGAAGGGGAGGGAAGGTCTTGCCGCGGATGCGCTCGTCGATCGGCTTTGGCTTCGCAGTGACGTGCAGCAGGACGTACTGCATCGGGTCCTTCGCTTCGAACGGGAGCTTCCCGGTGAACACTCGCAGAGAACGATCGCGAGCGAGTGGATATCGCTCGCGGCGGTGAGCGGCCTCCCCTGCGCTTGCTCGGGCTCATGAGCTCGGGCGTGCTCACACCCGCGCGCCTCGCTTCATGAACAGGTTCGCGGCGATGTTCTTGCGCTGGGCGCATCCGAGCAGACCGTATGCGATCTGGCGTTCGCGTGCGGCGAGAGGGCAGCGAGGCCGCCAAGGCGGCCCCAGCATGAAAGCGAAGCGCCCCGTGCAGCAACGACGGAGAGTCGGACGTAGGTCGGTCACCACGTCCCCACCCGCGGCGGCGGAGACTCTACCCGCGGTCGCCGACGGGGACGGGGGCGCTCTCCGCGAGCTCCCGAGGTCGTCCGCCGGCGCCCCCGCCCGTAGGGAATCGCCGAGCGCGTTCGACCGTGAGATGTCGCGCTGGCGAGGCCGCGTCTTCTACGACGCGGGTCGGTTCAGGCGCTGATCAGGCGCTGATCATGTTGGACGTATGTCGACGTCGCAATGGGAGCTTGCCTCCGCGGCGAGCCCGAAGCTCAGCGTTCGGCCCTCACCATGCGACTCCGTATCCGACGCTTGCGCCGACCCGACGTCCGGAACCATGGTCTTTCCGGCGATCGCCCCTGCATCGACAGCATGCCGGATGCTCGTCGGCGAGCTTGGTGCTCTCGGGGCGGAAGACGGCGGTTCGGGCGACGAGCCGGGGAACGCTCTCGGGTTGCGCAATGACTGGGGGGAGGCCCGCGTGTCGAGTCGGACGCGCGAAACCGGCAAGTGGCCCGCTCCTGTCACGCTCCATCAACCCTCCCGCAAGTACGCGCGGCGGGCTTCCGCCATCGCCTCGTGGTTCTCGAGCGACCAGTCGAGGAGCGCCTTCAGCGGATGGATCAGCGTGCGGCCGACGGGCGTGAGCTCGTAGTCGACGCGCGGTGGAACGGTCGGAAACGCCGTGCGCTTCACGAGTCCGTTCTCTTCGAGCGTCTTCAGCGTCAGCGTCAGCATGCGCTGCGAGATGCCGCCGACTGCACGCTGGAGGGTGTTGTAGCGGAGCGGCCCATCTGCTTTCGAGAGCGCGCCCAGACAGAGGATGGTCCATTTGTCGCGAAAGAGCGTGACCGCCGCGTTCACCGCGACGCAGTTCTTTGCCGAGCGCTGCTCCATGCGCACAAGTCTGTTCGTGGCGCTCATGAATGTGCCTCCTTGTAGGTCGTCGCGTAGCCCGTCAACGTAGCGCGCATGCCGAAGCTTTACGTCATCATGGTGAGCACGCGTCCGAATCGTGCCGGCTTCCCCCTTGCGAAATGGACGTTCGAGCGTGCGAAGGCGCACGGCGGCTTCGATGTCGAGCTCGTCGATCTACGGGACGTAGGTCTCCCGCTGTTCGACGAGCCGAATCATCCGCGGTTGCGGCAATACGTGCACGAGCACACGAAGCGATGGAGCGCGAAGATCGACGCGGCCGATGCGTTCGTCTTCGTCACGCCCGAGTACAACCACGGCACGCCGCCGTCGCTCGTCAACGCGCTCGACTATTTGGTCCACGAGTGGGCGTACAAGCCGGTGAGCTTCGTGAGCTACGGCGGTCCGGCCGGCGGCACGCGCGCGGTGCAGATGGTGAAGCCGATGTTGGTCGCGCTGAAGATGATGCCGCTTCACGAATCGGTGATGGTGCCACTCTTCGCGAATAGCATCGACGCCGACCAAGTCTTTCGCCCGAGCGAGCTCCAAGAAACCCATGCGAAGATGATGCTCGACGCGCTGGCGAAGTGGATCCCTGTGCTCGGCGCCTTCCGCGCATGACGCTCCTCGTCGCCGCCCACGCCGTTCCTTGCGCGAACGATGGGCGACGTCCGCCCTTCGGCGAAGCCGCGCAAGCGATCCACCGGGTCGCGCTCGGCAGGTTCGACGCAATCGACGCGCACCCGTGGGACGGCATGAGCGCTCACGAGATCCCCCTGTGTCAGGGAAGTTGTCGCCTTCCGTCGCGGAGACGGACGTCGTCGTTCTCTGGGGGTGGGATCTGATATTTTCTGTATTCTACACGGAGTCGTTCAAGGCGAAGATGGTGGAGAGAATGACGCCGCCGAACGCCATCGGCGCGTTGCGTCTCTAAAAGGATGTCGGCGAGCTCGCGGGCGACCGAGTCCTTGTGCCCGAGGTTGTGCTCCGCCGTCTTGAGCATGCGGTCGCGTAGCTCGGCCGCTTGCTGCACGGTCGCGGCGTCGACCTTCACGTCGGTGTTGGCCGCGCCCTCACGAAGCGCCTCGACCTCGACGTGGAGCGCCGCGTTCGCCACGTCCAAGGGCGACCCCGACCGTAGGCCAAGACGCGTTTCGGGCGGCGACGGCCTGCTGGATGATCGCGCTTCTAAGCTCGTCTGCGTAGCGACCCCCTGGTGGATGCTTTGGGCATATGCACCGCCACGCCGGTCTTCAAGGTGCGGGGCGCCTCCGCGCGTGAGGTCGGCTCCTTCCAGCGGAGCGCGTCGATGAGTGCCCGTGCTGCGGGGGTGAGCTGACGGCCGCTCGGATAATAGAGAAAGCATCCCGGAAACGGCGGGCACCAGTCCTCGAGCACGCGCACGAGGGTGCCGTCCCGCAAGAGCGGTTCCACAGTGGACTCCAAAACGAAAGCGAGCCCGAGCCCGGCCACGGCCGCCGCGACGACGCCTGCATGATCGTTGGTGATGAACGCGGCGGGCGGCGTCACGCGCACTGCACGACCGCGCTTCTCGAGCTCCCATCGATGGACAGGGCTGTCGGGAAGGAGACGAACCGCAATGCACCGGTGTCCCGCGATCTCACTCGGCAACAGCGGCGCTGGATGGCGCGCGAGGTACGCGGGCGAGGCGACGATGACCCCGCGTTCGTCGGTTCCGACTCGCACGCTCACCATGTCTTTGTCGACGAGATCGCCTAGACGAATTCCAGCGTCGAAGCGGTTAGCGACGATGTCGGTCCGGCGGTTGTCGACCGCAATGTCGAGCACGACATCCGGGTAGTCGCGAGCAAACTTCGGTAGTCGCGGCAGGATGACACGCATCGCGTGGTTGTGGACAGTGAGCCGAACCGAGCCCGCGATCTTGTTGCTCCGACTGCGCAGGGAGGCGAGCGCGGCGTCGACGCCAGCGAGCGCGGGCCTCCAGGCATCGAGCAGCGTCTGGCCCGCATCCGTCAAGGCCACGCTCCGGGTGGTGCGTGTCAGCAGCGAAAGATCGAGCCGGCTCTCGAGAGCGCGCACGGCGTGACTCACCGCGGACGTCGTCAGCCCCAGCCGCACGGCGGCGCGCGTGAAGCTGCGTTCCTCCGCCACCGCGGCGAACGCCGCCAGGTCGGGCCAATCCTCGCGCCGGATCATCGTGAAACTCCGTTCAATGGCTCGTTCACATTTTGCACTCTAATCGAATGACGAGGCCGCAGGTATCGATGCGGCATGCGCTACAACAGGTTGGGTCGAACGGGACTATTCGTGTCGGAGCTGTGTCTGGGCACCATGACCTTCGGAGGGTCTCGCACCTTCGCGGCCGTCGGTCAGGTGCAACAGGCAGAAGCGCGAGAGCTCTTGCGTGCCGCGCTGGATGCTGGCGTCAACTTCGTCGACACTGCGGATGTCTACTCGGACGGTGAGGCCGAGCGGATCACCGGCCAGGCGCTCGTCGAGCTAGGCGTGCATCGGGACGACATCGTCGTGGCCACGAAGGCCTTCGGCGAGACCGGTGCCGGACCCAACCGTCGCGGCTCGTCACGGACGCACCTCATCGCCGCCGCCCACGCGAGCCTCGAGCGCTTGCAGCTCCAGCACATCGATCTTTATCAGCTGCACGGCTTCGATCCGGCCACGCCCATCGAAGAGTCGCTGGAGGCGCTCGACCATCTCGTACGAACCGGTGTCGTTCGTTATGTCGGCGTGTCGAACTGGGCTGCCTGGCAGATCACCAAGGCCTTGGGACTCTCGGCGTTGCACGGGTTGACCGGGATCGCGTCGCTGCAGGCATACTACACGCTCGTTGGGCGTGAGCTCGAACGCGAGATCGCGCCGATGCTCGAGAGCGAGGGCGTCGGCCTGTTGGTGTGGAGCCCGCTCGCGGGCGGATACCTGAGTACCAGGACCAGCGCTTCCGGCGGGCGACGCCGCGACCAGGTCTCGTTCCCGCCGGTGCCGGAGCCGCGCGGTGCGGCAGTCCTCGAGGTGCTGGAGACGCTCGCCGCGGCGCAAGACGTTAGCGTGGCACGACTGGCGATCGCGTGGCTGTTGCACCAGAAGACCGTCACGAGCGTCATCCTCGGAGCCAAGCGCCTCGACCAGCTGAGCGACACTCTTGCTGCGACGGACGTCACGCTTTCGCCGGAGGCACTGGCCCAGCTCGACGCCGTGAGCCGCGTGCCGGCCGAGTATCCCGGCTGGATGAGCGAGCTCTGGAGTAAGGGCCGCCGCGAGCAGCTTGGCGCTCAGCGTCACCCGCGCGGTTAGGCGCGACACGGCGCGACGCGGATCTCCACCTTCTTGCCATCCTTGGTCACTCACGAACGCCGGGCCCAAGGAAATCGACGATGCGACGGCTCCAGACATCCTGCACGAGGTAGAGGTAGAAAATCGTCCGCGGACCGAGGTGAGGAGGTACGTGATGTCCCAGGACCAGCCCTGATTCGGTCCCGTGGCAACGTGCTCATCGACGGTGCGCGGCGTACGCGGCTTGGCGCGACCGCGGAGGTCGACGCAGCCTGATCGAGCCATCCCTCGGGACCTCGCGCCTTCGCCCGTCCGTCCTCGACGGTGAGGTCCATCCGCCCCACGCCCCACGTCACGAGCCGCAACCTGAAGCGCCGCTTGCCCCTCGCTCGGTTTCGACGCTCTGCCGGCTTCGAGGCCCCGCGACGCGAGACGGCTCGCGCCCCGGCCGTCCGCTCAAGCCCGTGCGAGCCCGGGCTTGATTGACTTCCGCTGAATGACGTACACGCTTCTGAGCCTCAAGGTACACCATGTTTCATCGCGCGCAGCCGTCGGCGTCGGTCCGGCGGCGCGGACAGGCCTCGTTGATGCCCCCCGCTCGCGCGCTGCGGGCCCCGGTTGCCACTGCACCGCGGTCACAGGACGACGCTGCACGTGCGGCGCTGACCATGCTGACGTGCGGTGAAAGCGCTCGCTCTCGCTCTTGCGCTGCCCTACCTTCAGCAACGTGCGCATCTGGGCCGCTTGCGCCTGCGGACTGCTACTCCTGAGCTCCGCGCGTTCGGGCGCCGCCGCCACGGTCGGACTGCTTGTCGAGATGGACCGCTCGGATGCGATGTCCACCTGTCCACCGGAGGATGAGCTTCGTCATCGCATTCGCGCACGCCTCGGGTACGATCCGTTCTCCGCGAATGCGGGTGACGCGGAGCTTCAGGTCCGTGTCACGTTCGAGAGAGAAGGGCCCTCCCTCACCGCTGAAATCGAGGCACACAGATCGAGCGAGTTTCTCGGCCGCCAACAGATCGTTTCGCGCTCTGGGAACTGCGATGAGCTGACGACCGCCATCGCATTCGCGATCAGCCTCGTCATCGAGCAATTCGACAGCACCCACCCCGAGCATGCGCCAGCCCATCCCCCTCGACCCGAGCAGGTTCCGCGCGGAGGCGCCGGCTCCGCGAAGCCCCGGGCCCCTGGCGCGAGGGGCGCAGATCGCGATCGACGCGATGCGCGTCGGCCCGAGACGATCGGATGGGCGACCAGCGTCGGAGGGGCCGTCGTGCTCGGCGCCACACCGTCTGTGGTGCCGGCACTCGAGCTCCGCGTCGGCGCACGAAGAAAATGGTGGTCCCTGAGCCTCGAGGGCAGACTTTTCTCGCCGACGACGACTACGATGGCGGAAGGTACCGTCCGGACCGAGCTGGCCAGCATCTCTGCGATGTTCTGCGGCCACGGATCCATCGCGTTCGTTTGCCCCTTCGCCAGCGGAGGCGAGCTGCGCGGCGTCGGTACGAGCGCCCGGGGCATTCGCCAGGGCCGCTCGCTCCGTGTCGCAGTGGGAGTGCGCGCAGGGATCGAATGGCGTTTCGGCTCGGTGTTCGGGCTCCAGCCGTACCTGGAGGGCGCGCTCTCGCCAACATCGACGACGCTCTTTCTCGGGCGGCAGGCTGTGTGGACCTCGCCGACGATTCAAGGAGCTTTCGGTCTCGACTGGGTCATGCACTTCGACCAGGGACGAGGCGTCGCGACAAGGCACTGACGATTTCGTGACGGATCGGTCCCCTTCGCCGTATTTGCACACGTGGAGAGCGAAACGGAACGACTGGAGCTCTTCCGCAAGCTCTTCCGCGAGAACTTTCTCTACGTGTGTGCATGCCTCCGACGTTTCGGGGTGCACGCAAGCGATGTCGAGGACGCGGCGCACGAGGTCTTTCTGACGGCTCATCGGCGGCTGGATTCGCTCGACACGGTCGACAGTCCACGCCCTTGGCTCGCGAAGATCGCGTACCTCACGGCACTGTCATCGCGGCGGCGGACGGAGCACCGCATCGAGGTCACCGACCCCGGCGCGTTGCCCGAGCTGGAGGACCATCGTCTCCGTCCTGACAAGCTCCTCGAGCTCGAGGAAGACCGCTCCCTCGTTCTCGATGCGCTCCAGCGCGTTCCGGCGGAGCGTCGCATCGTCTTCGTCATGCACGACATCGACGGACACGACATTCCTCGGATTGCCGCTTTGCTCTCGATCCCGGTGAATACGGCGTATTCGCGGCTCCGCCTCGCACGTGCCGATTTTCGCGAGGCGCTCGAGCGCGTCACTCGAAGAGGTACCCCCATCGCTCGACTCGGTTTCGTGAAGGGATGATTCTCATGCGAAATCTCGACAAGGCCCTCGAAGCGGAACGCGCCGCGGGCCAATGTGACCTCGACGCAACGCCGAGCGGCAAGGCCATGTACGACCGCGTCTGGGCTCGCACGCAGGCGAGCATCATGAACGGCAACGGACGGCCGGACGCAGGCGAGATCGTCGCCTCGGGGTGGAAGACGATCCTGTTCGCGGCGCTGGGCCTCGCCATCGTACCCGTCGTCGTAGTCTTCACCGCAGAACGGCGAGGTGACGGCGCGCCGGGCGAGAGGAATGCCTTGCCGGTCGCTGCTGCTGCTCAGGAGATCGTCCCACCGAGCACGTCGCCGACGACGGCTGCGGTCCCTGCGGAGATCGATACGGTGTCCGTCGACCTCCTGCCGACCGCGCCGCCGCCGATCGCCTCTCCGCCTTCGGTCCATGCGAACCGAGCTCGCGTCGCATCGGCGAGGTCTCCGCTTGCTCCGGCAGCTAGCGCTCCAGCGGGCGGGCAGGAGCCCACCGCGCCAGCTCCGGCCAGCGAGTCCGATCAACTCGACCTCGAGAGGCGCCTTCTCGACCGGGTACGTCATGCGCTCGTCGAGCGAGACTACGTCGCCGCGGGGGCGACGCTCACAACGTACGAGAACACGTTCGACGACGGGCAGCTCGCAGAAGAAGAGCAGGCGCTGAAGGTTCGATGGCTCGCCGCGTCCGGCCAGCACGCAGCGGCGCGGGACACGGCGGCTCGCTTCAAGGAGCGCTTTCCCAGCAGCTTTTTCAGGCCCGCAGTGGACACGGCTATTCGCGGCATGTCGCAGGAAGGGACGGATAGGTGAGACGACTTTTGACACACTTCACGAGCGGGCGCGCCGGAGGCCTGGCCCTCGTGGGGGCTCTCTTTCTGGTCTGCGACTGCACGTCCACGCAGCAGCTCGGATTCGAGAGTCCGTCCGATGATGCGGCGGCACCGCCGAGCCTAACGAGCGGTGACGCCTCGACGGCCGACGTCGAGAACGCGTTGATTGCGTATTGCCCGAGCACCACGTGCACGAACAACATGGCGACGTGTCCAGGTTCGCGATTCCTTTGCGACAAGGACCTCATGAACGACGTCGAGAACTGCGGTGCGTGCGGTGTGAGCTGCGTAATAGGTGCAGGCAGTTGTTTGGACGGCAAATGCGTGCAGAATTGTTCTGATTTACACGCCGACTGCAACAACGACCTCGAGGACGGCTGCGAGATTGCCATTGGTACCAACGACAACTGCAGCGCGTGCGGAGACGTCTGCCCGGATCCTGCCAATGCGCCGTGTATCCGCTCGGGCGGTGAGTTCCGTTGTGGCTGTCCTGCCGGCTCCACCTATTGTGGCAATTTGTCGAACCCGTGTACGAACACGGACGTAGACGACGGAAACTGCGGGGCGTGCCACAACCGCTGTGATCCCAACGGGGGCGGTGCACCGAAGGTCGCGAACGCGGTGTACGGCTGCAAGGGCGGCGCGTGCGGGACGACCAGCGCGTACCTGAAATGCACGCCTCAAACGGCTGACTGCAACAACGATCTCGGCGCCGGCGCCCTCGGTGACGGTTGCGAGACCGATACGACCACCGCGCAGAACTGTGGCGGCTGCGGGCTCGCATGCGCGCCGGGGCAGAGCTGCGACGACATGGGCAACGGCAGTTACGAGTGCCGCTGCGCGCCGGGCGAGACCCGTTGCGCCGATGGTGCATGTGTCGACCTGCGGTCGGATACGGACAACTGCGGTGGCTGCGGGATCCGATGCGGATACATCGGGCACGGGATTGGCGCGTGCGTGTACGGCTCGTGTGCGTACGAGTGCCTCTACGGCTGGGCCGACTGCAACGGCGACTCGAGCGACGTTTGCGAGGCGAATCTCTTGTCGGATCCCACCAACTGCGGCGGATGCGGGGTTCACTGCGCGAAGGACCAAGCCTGCATCCGCGGAGTTTGCGCAGTCGAGCCGTGTCCCGACACCGAAACGACGCCGCAATGATGCGCACTTCGAACCGAACAAATGTGGGCGGACGGCGAGCGCGGGCGCGTCGACCGCAAGGTGAGGACATGAGGCTACGTCATCTCTCGGCGCTCTCGATGTTCGCCGCGTTCGCGGTCAGCGTCGAGGTCGGCGCGTGTGCCAGCCCCGGTGAGGACGGCTCGCCGCCGACGACCAACTCGAACGAGCACCTCTCTAGGGACGCCACTGCGGATGAAGGCGTCATTCCCTCCGACGCAAGCATCGATGGCGGCGACACCGATCCCCCTTGTGTGCCGGAAGCTTTTTGTCCTCTTTCTCTCTTCGGGCTGTCGGACACGAATCCCATGTTCGACATCCGCACCCGTATCAACGTCATTCGAGGGCGCTCGCCGTCGGATGTCTGGGCTGCAGGCTCCATGGGTGCGATGGCACACTTCGACGGGAAGGCCTGGAAGCGCTCCGAAACCGCCGCTGGCGGGCCCGTGTCCGGCATCGAGTCGATCCGCGGCCTGTGGCTCCGCGAGACGGGTGAAATGGCTTGGGCATCGGTGTTCCCTGCCTCCACCTGGGTGCGAGGCATCGATCTCGTTCCGTCCGCGGGCGCGCACCCATCAGCGGACGGTTGGCTCGCTGCCGAGGACGTGACCGTACCTGACACCGTAGCTAAGGGCCTGACGGCTGTGTGGGGGATGCCGGATGCGGAGTGGGTTTGGGGCACGTCCGCCACGAGTATCAATGACCCGACGACTAGAACCAATGGTCTCTGGCGCGCACGCATCGATGCGGATGCCGGAACGCTCGAGGTCCGCGATCCGCTCCCATCAGGCGCGTGCAACACGCTCTACGGCTGCTGGTCGATGCAGGCCCTGCACGGGGCGACGGCGGACGATCTCTGGGCGGTCGGCGGAGGCGGAGTGGCGCTGCACATCACCGGCGCCCAGAGCGACGCGCCGACGTTCACGGCGATCGACAGCCTGACCAGGTTGTCGCTCAATGGCGTTTGGGCCACCGGGTCCGAGATGTTCGCCGTCGGTGCTGGCGGGACGATTCGGCACTACTCCGGCACGGGAGATTCGCTCGAGGTCGTGACCGACGTGCCGGCGGTGGAGGCGCTCCGCGCCGTGTGGGGCACCTCGGCGAACGACGTTTGGGCCGTGGGAGATGCAGCGTGCGTGCTGCATTGGGACGGAACGCACTGGTCGCGAATCGCCGTGGGAGGAATCGAGGGTGACCATCGACGTCCGAATCTCTACACGGTGTGGACCGGAACGCCCGGAAAAGTATGGATCGGCGGAGATGGAGTCCTCCTGACGCTTGGAGGTCACCCATGAGGTCTCGGATGTTCGCTCGTCGAAGCGCCGCCTTCCCGGCAGGCATCATCGTCTCTACCTTCATCGTCGCCTGCGCGACTGCCGCTGAGCGCCCGGACGACGCCGTTTCCGCCTCTCCCGACGCTTCGGCCGACGCCGCGGTGCTTCCTCCGAACGATATCGATGCCGCCGAGCCGGACAAGGCGAGCCCCACGGACGCCGCGATGCCGTGTAGTTCCGACGGCTGGTGTAAGACGCCGTTTCCGGGCCCGAACATCATCGGCAGAGAATTGGCGGTGTTCGAGAAGAGAGCGTTCGCCCTCCTGGAAGGCGACTTCATAGGAAGCAAAGTCGGCGAGTGGACACCGGACGCCGGCTGGACGCTCATCAAGGGCACGGACCCGTTGCCATACCTAGCCAAGATCTGGGCGCCCGACGAGGACACGTTCTACTACGCGGCCCATGACGGGTCGTTCCGCAACGGCGTTACCGTCGTTCGAGGACGTCGCCCGGTCGCGCCTGCAACGGAGTGGACCTTCACGACGGGCCGACTTCCTTGCAGTCAGGTGTTTCCCGAAGCTGCCGTCGGCGGCACGACGGACGGAAACGTCTACGTCGCGACGTGCGGGAAGATCTACCGTCTCGATCCGTCCGCCGGCGCGGCTTCCGATGGAGGGGCCGAGACCCTCCAATGGATTGACGAGGGATTCGTCGACGTCGACCAGGCAACGCCGATCGACTTCTACCACCTCGGCGGCACGGGGCCGGATGATCTCTGGTTCGCCGGAGGTCGGGTCTTGAACGGTGGCCGATCGCCGTTTTTGAGCCCTGGCCGATCGCCGTGCACGATTCTCGTCCACAAAACCATGGATGGATACCGGACGGTGCTCGACGGTATTCCTAGCGCAAGCGGGTGTTCCACAAGGGACGACTTGCCCATGGTGCCCGGAAGGCTGAGCCAGGGCATTTTCACCCCTTCGAAGAATCGCGTCCTCGGGGCGACCGAAGCCGTGGACGCGACGGGGAAGAACGTGCTCCTGAACGTCGCCCTGTCCGGGGATCAAATCACGGTCGCGACCACGCGACCTCCCGCAGGCTTACTGACCACCGCGGCTCTTGGCTCCGCTTGGGGCTCCTCGGAAGACGACGTGTTCGTCGTCGCGAACTACTCGGAGGGGTTAGGGGTAAATCGGAGCACGGTCATCCACGGGCAGTCGATCTGGGGCGATAGCCCGTCGTGGGGCTTCTCTCGTCTCGCCATCAACGGTGTTCCGAACTCGGAGCCGCTCAATCGAATTCGGGGAACATCGAATCAGAACCTCTGGGTCGTCGGAAGGTACAATGCCTATCACAAATCGCCCGCAACTTCTCCTTGATCGCCGCGCACGAAGCGCGTTCGCCCTGGGGACGAGTGCGCTCGGCATCCTCCTCGCGGCGGTGGGCTGCTCGACCACGTCGACCGCGCCAAAGGACGATGCAAACGACGCTTCTGTCGACGCAGAGGTGCCCGAGGCCGCCGATGCCGGCGCAGACGCGGCGGACACGGGCACCGCCCAGCCGGCGACGTCGGACGCGGGGCCTCGGCCAATTGAGTGCGTGGACGCCGTGTGCGCGAAGGCGCTCGTCACGACAGTGGTGAAGAACGACATAAACCAGGGTGGGTTTTGTGCGCTCCTCGCCGACGCGACCGTCGCTTGCTGGGGAGTAAACTTCAACGGCGAGCTCGCCAGGAGCGATGTCGCCTTGAGCGGCGTCCCCGAACGCGTGGCTGGACTCAAGGACATCGTTCATCTGTCGCACACGTGCGCGCTCGACAAGGACGGCGCGGTGTGGTGCTGGGGGCGGGGCCCGTTCCTTCAGTCGACAACAGACGCGTTCTCGACGACGTATAGCCCGGTGAAACTGCCCATCCCGATCGCGACGCACTTCGATTTCATGATGGGTTGGTTCCCGCCGTTCGAACCGCATTTCGACCAAAGCGCCACTTCCGCGCACGCGATCGGCTGTGCGGTCGTGGAGGGTGACAGCGTCGCGTGTTGGGGGATGAACGGCAACGGCCAGGTGCGGCCTCGAACAGTCAACGAGAGCATGACCGACGCAAACCCGGTGACGACGGTCGACATCCCCGACGGAGCCCCGATCCAGGACATCTTCGTCGCCGGCGCGACGTTCCTCCTCCGAACCGACGGAACACTTCTCAGTTGGGGCGCAAACGTCATGCTCGGCCGTGTTTCGTCGCTCATCCCGACGGATTCGCGACCTAGGCCGGTCGCGCTGACCGGAATCACCTACGTGGACGCCGAGGGCGGAAACGCGTGCGTCGTCGCACGAGGTTCCGTCTATTGTTGGGGAGCGACGATCCGCCGCCCCCCTCTCGGCGGGCATGACCCCCTCTCCACTTGGGACGACAGCTCGGCGTTCGCCGCGACGCCGCGACAAGTCGAGCTTCCGGAGCTCGCGGTCAGCGTGTCCACAACCGCCGCTTTTGCCGGGTCGGACTACTCCGATCCGCAGCGTGGATGTGCCGTCACGCTCTCGGGTGACGTCTACTGCTGGGGCTCGAACGTTTCCGGACAGGCCGGCGACGGCACGCGCGACTTCGCGGTCCGCCCTGTGAAGGTGAAGGGCCTGCCCGGCCCCGCGTCTATCGTTCGAGCGGGCGCACTCACCACGTGCGCGCTTCTCACGACCGGCAAAGTGTACTGCTGGGGCGAAAACGCCACCGGCGACCTCGGAAACGGGACGATATACGAACCGAGCCTCGACCCTGTCGAGGTACTGCTGCCTTGACCAGGCGGCGCACGCCGTCGTCTGCTGTCGGCCGTGTCATGGGGCAGCATGAACGCGAGCCACAAGAACGGCGCCGAGCTCCTCGTCCGCGAGCTCGAATGCCAAGGTGTCGACGTGCTGTTCGGATGTCCGTGACGCGACATCCTTCGTCGGGACCGGCCTCGGCTGGCGACATTCCCTGGTCGGTGATCCGCCGGCGAGGGGCCGACATTCCACAGCCGTGACCATGCGGTGGAGACACGCTGTCCGGGGCCACCGCGCTTCGTTCCCCCTAGCGTTCTCGCCCAGGAGGTGAGCCTCCTGGATCTCGAGATCTCTCGGGGCCTCGGCGAGGACACCCACGACCTGATCCCCCTGCGAGCATTCCCCGATCCGTACCCCGACGTCGGCACGCCGAAAGCGCATCGTGAGCTCGATGCGCAGCTGCACGCCATCACCCCTTCTGGAGCCCCGTAAGATGCGCCCGATTTTCCGCCCTGGCCGCGTGTTCGTGAGTGTTGCCGTCTCGGCGCTCGCGACGTCCCTAATCTTCACCGCATGCACGAGCGACCGCGGTGGCTTCGGCGAGCCCCCCTCGTTCGGTTCGGTCGACGGCAGCGCTACGCCCGACGCATGCGCGATGGTGTGCTCGCTCGATCACCGCTCGGTGCTCCAGAGCTGCACGGGCGAGGTCGTGCAGACGTGCCCGCTCGAGCAAGCTTGTGGTGCCGGCGTCTGTCAGGCCCCGTGCGCAGCGGCGGCGGCCGACGAGAGCTCGAACGGCTGCGACTTCTACCTCCACCCGCCGGCCGTCCGCGCCGCGCAAGCGTGTTTCGCCGCGTACATCGTCAACACATCGTCGACTCCCGCCGAGGTCTCGCTCGAGCTCAAGGGCGAGAAGCTCGACATCTCGAGATCCGTATATCACGCCGATCCGGCCAATCCGGCGGCGGTGATCCCGCACATCGGACCGATTCCGGCGGGTGACACCGTCATCCTCTATCTCTCCGATCAAGACCGATCGACCCAGGATGGGGGTTCGGACCCCGCAGATTCGGACTCGGCAGCGCCGTGCCCGCAGGGCGTGATTCCGGTGACGTTCGTCGAGCCTATTCCCCTGGCTGAGACGGGCCGAGGCGCGTCGTTTCATCTGACCTCGAACGTGCCAGTCGGACTGACGTCGATCTACCCCGCCGCGGGGGGCCGGAGCGCGGTCACCACGGCTACGCTCCTCCTGCCCGTCCCGCTCTGGGGGAAGGAGAACATGATGGTGGACGCGTGGACGAACATCGTCTCCCGCAGTTTCACGGGGAAAGGGCCGACCGAGCAGATCGTCGCGTCGGAGGACGACACCGAGGTGACCGTGCACCCGTCGCACGCCATTCAGGACGGCACCGACGTCATCGGAACGGCGCAAGGCTATCCCGTGACATATCGGCTCCAGCGCGGCGAAGTCATCCAGTTCCACCAGTTCGAGTCGTTGACCGGCAGCGTGGTCATCGCGAACAAGCCTGTCTCCGTCTTCGGCGGCCATGAGTGCCCGTTCATCCCGTCCACCCTGGCAGCATGCGATTACACCCAACAGCAGCTGCCGTCGCTCGCGCAATGGGGCTCCGAATATGCCGCCGTCGGCTATCGATCGCGCAACGACGCGAAGCTCGGTGGCCCGGACGCCAACCCCCAGAACGAAAGCGAGCCGATGGCGTATCGAATCGTCGCCGCACGTGACGGGACGAAGCTCGACTACGACCCGCCGATCCCCCCCGAGGGAGCGCCCCTCGAGCTTGCTGCCGGCCAGGTCGCGCCGTTCTTCGTGGGTGTCGGACAAGCCTTCGTCGTCCGAACGCAGGACGCGGATCACCCGATCTACGTCTCGGCTCACATGACCGGCGGCAGCGCGCGAGACGAATATAGGGGAATGGGAGACCCCGAGTTCGTGAACGTCGTACCGGCGCAGCAATACCAGAGCGCGTACAGCTTCTACGCCGACCCGACGTATTCCGAGACGTCGATGACGATCATCCGCCGCAAGACGAACGGCGCGTTCAGGGACGTGTGGCTGGAGTGCGCCGGCGTGCTCTCCGACTGGAAGCCGATCGGCGAGCGCGGTGAATACGAGTGGCGGCGCGTCGAGCTGGCCCGAAATGGCGGAGCCGGCGACACCTTCGACGGAGGGGGCGCTTGCTCGCTCGGGCTGCAGCGCATGCGGAGCGACGGTGAATTCACCGCGACGCTCTGGGGGTGGGATAACTACACGAGTTACGCCTATCCCGGCGGCATGGCGCTGCGAAAGACCAGCTCGGGGTCGTTCGCGCCTGTCCACTGATCGCGAAGCTCCCTCGCGATCCGTCGTCGAACGCATTCATCAGCAGCTACGGCCCCGTCGCTGTCGCTACCGCCTGTGGGCCGAGTCGATGATGCGGACGATCTCCGTTGATGTCTCGTGCTGTCCGCGTTGCAAGGCCGCCTACGGCTCGTCGCGCTCATGACCGAGCGGGAGGAGATTCGACGGTCCTGTGCGCTCTCGCGAACCGACCGACGCCCCGGACCGAAGCCCGGCCCGGGGCCGCCCGTGCGAGCCGTGCTTGATTCAGGACGCTCCGACCCTCTCGCGCCACGACACCCTGCTTGCGGGCATTGCCGTCGCTCCGAGGGGCAGGTTCTCACCCGCGACACGACCGGTCGAGCAAGCACCCCGGTCTGCCTCGGTGGGTTTGGCCGTCCGCGCGCTCTCGCTCGTGGTCGTTGCGCGGCGGGCGGAAGTTGCCGCCGTGGCCGACGTCATGGCGCATGAGTGGCCCTTCCGATCGACGAGAGCGAGCATGCGGGGCGCTCCTCGTCGGCGCCTCCCGAGCGAACGGGAAGGGGGCCGTCCGGGAGCGTCATGTGTCCCGTGCGCGGGCGTCGCGCCGGGCGGTTTCGATGCACGACGCCCGACGACGAGGGGGCAGCTCGTCGCGCGACGCCGAGGGCGGATGAAGTCCGCGACGGCACACCGGGGGGCGCGAGGTGGACTGCACGCCCACGTCACGCATCGTTCGCGAAATCGTCGCCCCGTCGGCGTGGTGCAAGCTCCTCGGCGGTGGTGCAAACTCCTCGACGGCGGCGCGGGCGCGGAGTGTCAACGAAGCTTCGGTCCGACGCTGGCAGTCAAGGTCGAGCCTCGAAGATCGGCGCGGCGTGGCCATCCCGCACGCATGAAGCTGCGGGGCCGTCTCCTGCTGAAACCACCGCGGCGTGGCGAAACCGAGGCTCAGCGGATCGGCGGCAGCGGCGTCTCGACCAGCTTCCGCAGCGCTAGGCCACCAGGATAGGCGTAGCTCGCGAAACGTGACCATCCCCAGAGGGTGGCGGTGAACGGCCCTTCGCTCTTCATGCGCTGGAGGCCGTTCCGGCAGACGCTCGAACCGAAGGTGTCGCCGGGGCCGCCGTCGCGCGCGAGATCGACGCGTGTCCACTCGTAATCGCCGCGCGTACCAACAGGCTGGAAGCTCGTCAGATTGCCGGCGCATTCGAGCCAGACGTCCTTGAATTGACCGCCCGACTTGGCGCGCACGATGACGAGCGAAGTGTCCTCGTAGGTCGGATCCGCATAAAAGCTGTAGGAGCTCATGTATTGACCCGCGGGGATCACGTTGACGAACTCGGGATCTCCTTCGCCGGCGGTGCTCGTGTCCCCGAGCGGATCGCCTCCCAGGGGCGGCCCACCGCTGCCCGTCATGTACGCGGCCAAATAGACGGGGTGATCGGCGTCCTGCGTGCGGACGACGAAGGGGGCGTTGACGGCGGCCCAGAACGTCGCGACTTCTCCGGCCGAAAGTGTCAGCGGCGCGCCGGCGGGGACCGCTGGGTCGTAATCCAGGCGCGTATCATCACGCGCCGCCACGATGCGGTAAGCCATCTGTTCGCTACCGTTGCCGAGGCGCGGGCGGTACCCGGCACCGACGTATTCGGATCCCCACTGCTCGAATGGAAGGAGCTGCTGCTGTGCGGTATCGCAGGCCTGCCGAGACGACGGGACGTACATGCACTCGTGCCCGCCGAACGTGCTCGTCGGTTTGGTCGAGCTCACGACGCTTCCCGTGAGCTCCTCGGCCTGGAGGAACTGAAGGACCTCTCCTTTGTTCAACTTGTACGTCACGGGGACATTGGCGCCCGTTCCGACCACACCGTTTCCGCTCTGGATGTCGCGCGTCGGCAATATCGTGACGTCGGTGTCGTCCTCGGACGCGACGATCTGAGCGGCTGGTCCAATCCCGGTGTCTGCTAGAAGGGGATTGACCATGATGCGCTCCCACGCATTGATGATCAGGTGTTGCTTCGCCCAGGTGCCGACTGGGAGGAGCAACGTCGCCGTCGGGCTAAAGCCCGCGGCTCCGCCGAACGGGTAGATCGTCGCGACGGTGATCGGGGAGCTCCCGACGAGGTGGAACGACGAGCCGACGCCCGTTCCCTCGGGCAACCCACTGACCCCGGACGCGGCCACGACTCCTTCGGGGCAGACAACGTCTTGGCTCGAGGCTGGCGCATCCGGCGCGCGATCGGCCACGAAGACAATCGCGCTTTCGCCGACGGGAAGCGGACCCGTGTGCGGCACGAGCGTGGCATCGCCTGGGTTCGTCCGGAAGACCGATTTCGACAGGTCGAGCGACTTGCCCTGAAACTCGAGCGAGAGCTCGACGGGTGCGGTACCGTCGTTCACGACGAAGGCGGCGTAGCACCCGCGGCCGCGGCGTCGCGTGTACTCGGGCGGCTGCAGGTAGAACTCGCAACCTTTCGAGCTTCGATCGGCGATCGCGGCCGCGCACGGCTCCTGGCACACGCCGGCACCGCAGGCGAGCTCCGCAGGACACGTCTCGACGACTTCACCGGTGCAGGTCCGCAGGACCGAACGGCCGTCGAGCGAACACTGAAGGAGGCACTCCCCGGCATCGGCGCCGTTGCCGTTGGTCTGGTCGAAGCTGCCTCCTCCTGCGAACGGAGAGCGATCTTCGCCGCAGGCGGTCGCCGCGAGCGCGCCTACGAAAAGGAGTCCGAGCGTAACCGCACCGATGTTTCGACACGAGCTCATGGAAGAACGACCTCCTTCGGAACGAGGCTCGCGACCCGAAGCTGACCGCCGCCGAGCTGACCCAACGAATCGTCGCCCCAGCAGAAGACACGACCGCTCGTGAGGAGCGCGCACGTCGCTAGCGGCGTCGTCCTCACCTGCGCCACTGGCGCAGGGAGCCCCGCGACTTTGACGGGCGAGAGCGCGTACGTCCGCGTGCCGTCACCGACCTGGCCCCGCCCGTTCTCGCCCCAGCAATACAGCGATCCCGATGCACCGATCGCGCAGCCGCGAAGGGGGTTCGACGTGTTGTTGACCGACCCCGGCGTCGTCACGAAGACCACGCTCTCCGGGATCACGACGCGCTCGGGGAGGGCGCGGTCGAGCGGTGGCAGGCCGCCAACGGAAGTGCCCTTCGGTCTTCCCCAGCAGTACACGGCGAACCCTGCAACGCCGCAGACGTTGTCGTTGGCGGCCTCGATCTGGAGGATGTCCGTGAGCGCGAGGGGCCGCGGATACGGGTCCGGGAACAGCGCTGACACACGCCCGATTGGCGGGTTGGCTCCCCAGCTGAGCACCGTTCCGTCATCGCGTAGGGCGAACGTGGCGTCTCCCATCGCGAGGTCACGAATTGGCGCGCCCGGAGGCACTCCCGCCTCCGTCGGCGGGTATGCTTTCGAGGCGGCCGCGCCCGGGACGGGCACCATGACCTGTCCGTTCACGTTCGTCCCCCAGCAGAGGACTCCGTCGTCGACGAGCGCGCAGGCGGTCCCGGCGTTCGTGGACGACCGCGCGACGCGGATCATCTTTGCGGGTGGGATCGGCAGCTTGACCGGCGTGTGCTCCGTCGTCGTCGCGGCAGAGGTGCGGAGCCAGGGCCCCGTTCCCCAGCACCATGTGTCTCCGTTCTTGTCGATGGCGCACGCGCGATCGAGCGCCACGATGTCGGTGACGTTCAGGACACGCGCAGGCGTGCCGCTCGGCGTGGTATCCACGTCGGGGCCGCGCCCGAGCTGACGGTTTGCGTTGTCGCCCCAACACGCCACGGTCTTGTCCTGGAGAAGGACGCAGAACCCTTCGCCCAGGATCGTGACGAGCGACGTCGCACAAGACCCGCTCGTGCAGACGACGGGTAGCTGTGAGGCGTCCGGTTCGACAGGGTCTGCGTCTGGCGCCGTGGCGTCGGCCAGGCCGCCGCCGTCGGCGCTGCCGTCTTCGACGGCGTCCGGAACCGGTGCGCTCGCGTCTTCCTCGCCGCCGAGCTCGCGGTTCCCGTCGCTCGAACAGCTCGCGGTCGCGTCCGCCACGCCGACGGCGAGGACGAGGGCGCCGAAGACCCGCAAATCAAGGAGTCGTCTTGTGGTATGCACGGGTGCCTACTGCCCAGAGGTTGGAGTTCGAAGTGCCGCGGATCTTGGTGAATGCAGCAACCGGCCGGCTGTCATTGAGCGCGACGGTCGAAACTTGATATGAGCCGCTGTCGCTCCAGATGCCCGTGCCGTGCAGGAGGTAGCCGCCACCGAGCCAGACCTCGTCGGGGGAGCCGGACCAAACCGCATTGGATATTGGAGGCTGTGGGTTCGCCTCCGTGATCGACGCTGTTCCGTCACCGTCGATCGCGACCTTCAGGAGCTTCTCCTCAAACAACAAGGTTCCCAGTACCTCACCCGGTCTCGTCGCGGAAAAGCCGTACAGCCCCGGCACCATCGGGTACCCCGGCTTCTCCTTGCAAGTGGTGCTCAACGTACTGGCGGGCGAGCCATCGACGACGCGCTGGTATCCCGCCGCCGTCTTTCGCACGATGATCGTGCACGGGAAGAGGTACCCACGGGCACCGACGAACAGGCTGTCGTCGGCCGTTCCCCCACCGCCAAAGAATACGATCGGCGTCGGATCGTCGTCGGTGTACTCGACAGTCCAGGGGGACGAGCCACCGTCGGCAGCGACGCCCGCGTCCGCGTCGGGATCGCCGGTCAGGCGATAGATCTTCGAGCAGTCGAGCGCATAAACATCACCGCCGCTACCCCA
>Ga0164243_10001893_pt1 | contig 35079 bp, 37 predicted proteins | sample OricompcompostOP_FD_108781 | JGI IMG/M metagenome (GOLD analysis project Ga0164243, IMG submission 108781) | Organic Plus compost microbial communities from Emeryville, California, USA - Original compost - Organic plus compost (OP) | ecosystem: Engineered > Solid waste > Mixed feedstock >...
CGTGGTCGCGCCCGCGTGCCCTGGGTGCTCCGGCGTCGTCGCCGCCGAGTGCCCCAGTTCGGTCACGCGGAACCCCTCACTCGAGAGCGCGGAACGCTCGACTCGGGAGCGCGGAGGGCTCGACTCGGGGCGGCGGGGACGGGCTCAGCTTCGCCGCACCCGCGCCTCGCGGGCGGCCGACGACGACACGGCGTACACCCCACCGAGCACCAGGGCGCAGCCGATCAACTGCAGGACCGTCGGTCGCTCGCCGAGAGCAACCGCGGACAGGGCGAGCGCCCCGACCGGGGTGAGCATCAACAGGGTGGCGGCGGCGGTGCTGCTCACCCTGGGTGTTCCCAGCGCGACGAGCAACCAGCCGAACACCTGCCCGCACACCGCGGTCGCCACCAGCCAGCCGAAAGCCGCCCAGCCCGGCGTCGCGGTCACGCCTTGCCACAACGCGCCCACGCCCAGCCCGGCGACGGCCGCGGCCACGATGACGTCGCGATACGACTGCACAACCCGCCCATCGTGTCCGCCGCGCCGCAGCAGGAACAGGAAACCCGAGTAACACAGCGCCGCCAGCACCGCGTGAATCGTTCCCCAGACCGGCTCACTCCCGGCGGCCCCGGTCTCGAAAACACCGCCGGTGAGTACGATTCCGGCCGCCATCACCGGCACCGTCGCCAGGAAGACCCGGCCCGGCCGCTCACCGTCGATCAGGTAAGCCAGCAGCGGCACGATGACGACCTGCGCGTTGACCAACACGGTGGACAATCCAGCGCCGACCTCGTAGATCGCCTGCGTCCACAGCAAAGCGTCCCCGGCGAACAGCACGCCCGCGACCATCGCCAGGCCACGGCGCCGCCGCGACGGGCTGCCCTCACGGCGCCTCTCCCGTACCGCCAGCGGCCACAGCAACGGCAATGCGAGAACGCACCGGAAAAACGTCGCCGTACCCGGTGACGTGCCGGACAGATCGATGAACACGGCCGACGCGGAGACCCCAAACGCCCCCGCGGCCACGCTGAGCCGCGGCGGCACCGTCTCCGGTCGACGCATGACTCCAAGTGCTTACCCGGTCGGGCGCCGCCGTCAACCCGAGGCGATCTTCGAAATCAGATACCGCTGCTCGGCGAGGTTCGTGGTGCGCTCGGCCGCGGCCCGGTAGTGCTTCGCGGCCAGCTCCGTATTCCCGGCGAGTTCGTGCAGGTGGGCGCGGACGGCGTCGAGCCGGTAGTGCCCGGCGAGTCGCTCGTCGAGGGCGTCCAGCAGGCGGAGCCCCGCCGCGGGACCGTGCACCATCGCGGCCGCGATCGCCCGGTTCAGCGCGACCATCGGGTTGGCCGTCATGCGTTCGAGCAGCACGTACAGGCCGAGGATCTGCCGCCAGTCCGTGTCCTCGGGCCGCTCGGCCTCGTCGTGGCACGCGGTGATCGCGGCCTGCAGCTGGTATTCGCCGACCGCACCGCGCGACATCGCGGCGAGGGTGAGCGCCACACCCTCCTCGATCAGCGACCGGTTCCACAACGTCCGGTCCTGCTCGGCGAGCGGGATCAGCTCGCCGCCGGGTCCGGTGCGGGCAGGCCGGCGGGCGTCGGTGAGCAGCATCAACGCCAGCAGCCCGGCGACCTCGCCGTCGTCGGGCTTGAGCCGGTGCAGCAGCCGGGCCAGCCGGATCGCCTCGTCGGAGAGCTCGACCCGGTGCAGGCCCTCGCCCCTGCTGCTCGTGTAGCCCTCGTTGAAGATCAGGTACAGCACGTGCAGCACCGACCGCAGGTCGCCGGGCTGCGCGAACGGGTCGCCGGAGGCCTTGATGCGGGCCTTGGCGCGGCTGATGCGCTGCGCCATCGTGGCCTCCGGGACGAGGAACGCGCCCGCGATCTCCGCCGTCGTGAGGCCGCCGACCGCGCGCAGCGTGAGCGGGATCGCCGAGGCCGGGGTCAGTGCCGGATGGCAGCACAGGAACAGCAGCGCGAGCGTGTCGTCGGTGTCCCCGACGTCAGGTTGCGGGGTTTCCAGGCGGCCCGCCGCGTCTTCGCGACGGCGGCGGGCCTGCTCGCTGCGGTAGAGGTCGGTGAGCTTGCGGACCGCGGTCTGGATCAGCCAGCCACGCGGGTTGTCCGGTACGCCCTCAGTCGGCCAGTGCGTGGCCGCGGCGAGCAGGGCCTCCTGCACGGCGTCCTCCGCGGAGGCGAAATCGCCGTAGCGGCGGACGAGGACGCCCAGGACCTGCGGCGCCAGCTCGCGCAGGAGGCCCTCGATCACAACTCGCACCCCAGCAGGTCCGCCATCACCTGACGTACCTCGATGCGCTGGCCTATCGGCGCTCCGCCGGGGCCGGGCGCGGCGGACACCCGCGCGGCGATTTCGAGGGCGCGGTCGAGAGATTCGACGTCGACCATCTGGTACCCGGCGAGCAGTTCCTTGGCTTCGGGGAACGGGCCGTCCGTGATCACCGGCGCGGTGCCGCCGTCGGAGACCACGATCTTCGCGAGTTCGGGACCGGTCAGCGCGTAGCCCTCGACCCATTCGCCGCTGTCCACGAGTTCCTTGTTGATCGCCATCTGGTACTCGGCGTGCGCGCGGGCGTCCTCGGGGGCCCATTTCGACATCGGCTCGAGGCCGAGCGTCTCGTCGTACTTGGTGAGGATCAGAAACTTGGTCATCTTCGGCTCCTGGTGAGTGGGGTCCTTCCGCCTGATGGACGGAGCCCGCCGCGTGTTCTCTACATCCTCCGCGAAAATCTTGTCCGATGGTTCGTTTTCTGGGTGTCGACGCGTGCCGCGCGGGCTGGGTCGGCGTGGCGCTGGACGACGTGCGCGCCTACGTCGCGGGCACGATCGGTGAACTGGTCGAGCAGGCCGAGGCCGACGGCCCGGTCGAGGTGGTGGGCATCGACATCCCGATCGGGCTGCCGGACAACGGTCGCCGCCAGGCCGACGTGCTGGCCCGGCAGGCGGTCGGCACGCTGCGCTCCTCGGTGTTCATGACGCCGGTCCGGGCCGCGCTGGAGGCGCCCGACCACCGCACGGCGTCGGCGATCAACCGGGAGCACGCGGGCGAGGGCGTGTCGATCCAGGCGTACGGGCTGCGGACGAAGCTGCTGCAGGTGGACGCCTGGGTGCGGGCCGGGGACCGGCGGGTGGTGGAGGTCCATCCGGAGGTCACGTTCGCCCAGCTGGGGGGGCCGCGCTGACGGCGAGCAAACACAGCTGGGCGGGGGCGGAGGTGCGGCGTGGGCTGCTCGCGGAGGCGGGCATCGTGCTGGCCGATCTCGGTCCGGCCGGGCTGCGGGCCGGGGTCGACGACGTGCTCGACGCGGCCGCCGTGGCGTGGTCCGCGAGACGGGTGGGACTCGGGACAGCGATCGCGCGGCCGGACCCGCCGGAGATCTTCGCCGACGGGATTGCCTGCGCGGTCTGGACCTGACCGATGACGTCCGGCCGATCCCGTGGTCTGTCCCGACAGCACAGATCAGGACCGTGCATTGGCCCACCGGGGTCGGCACGGGCATCCGGCTGGCGACCGCTGACGCCGAAGCCGATCGCTCGTCGAGGCCGTGCCACCATCGCGGGTATGACACCGGAGGAGTTGCTGACCACCACGCGGACCGTGCGCAAACGTCTCGACCTGGACCGGCCCGTACCGCTCGACCTGGTCGAGAAGGCGCTCGAACTGGCGCTGCAGGCGCCGACCGGCTCGAACCGGCAGGACTGGCGCTGGCTCGTGCTCACCGACCCCGGCCAGCGCGCCAAGATCGGCGAGCTGTACCGCAAGTCGTTCCGCGCCTACCGGGACGCCGGGGAGACGCCGGAGCAGCGCTACCCCGACGACCCGTCGCGCGCGGCCACCCAGCACCGCGTGATGAACAGTTCCGACTACCTCGCCGAGCACATGGGCGAGGTGCCGGTGCTGGTCATCCCCGCGATCCAGGTGCCGGGCGGCGAACTGCCACGCGGCAACCAGGCCGGACTGTGGGGCTCGATCCTGCCCGCGGTGTGGAGCTACATGCTCGCCGCCCGCACACTCGGCCTCGGCACCGCGTACACGTCACTACACCTGGTCTACGAGCGGGAGGCGGCGGAGATCCTCGGCCTGCCCGGCGACGTGCGCCAGGCCGCGTTGATCCCCACCGCCTTCTACACCGGCGACTCCTTCAAACCCGCCAAACGGCAGCCGCTCTCCGAGGTCCTCCGGTACGACCGCTGGTAGCTCAGCGCGCCTTCGTGATCTCGGCGAAGGTCATCTTGAATCCGTCCGGCGAGGCGAAGTTCGCGAGGTCCGCGTTCGCCTCCTTACCCGCGGGCGAGCCGAGCGCGGCCAGTGCGTCCTCTTTGGACGCCCAGTCGAGGGTGGCGACCAGGAAGAACGGCGGCTTGGCACCGTCGGGGCTCTCGCACACGCCCCAGTCGAACGCGACGAGCTTCGGCAGTTTCGTCGCGAGCACGGCGTGCACCTCGCGGTAGTGCTTGAGGAACTTCTCCTCGTCGGGCGGGAAGTCGTAGACAACGGTGAGCCGGTACATGACGTCCTCTCAGTTCAGGTGCTTCGCTATTTCGGACACTACGTAGTCGATGCCCGCCGCACTACCCGGCAACACGTTGACCATGGTGAAGAAGCCGTGCATCTGGCCGTCGAACCGGCGGTGCCGCACCGGGATCCCGGCCGCCCGCAGCTTCTCGGCGTAGGCCTCGCCCTCGTCGCGGAGCACGTCGTGTTCGGCGGTGAGCACGACAGCGGGCGGCAGGTCCGCGAGGTCGTCCGCACGCAGCGGCGACGCGTCGGGGTTGTGGTGCGACTTTCCGTCGGCGATGTAGTGGTCCCAGAACATGATCATCGTGTCGCGGCTCAGCATGAGCTGGTTCTGCGGGTCCACATAGGACGGTTTGTCGAGATCGTAGTCGGTGACCGGGTAAACCAGCACCTGCAACGCGATCGCGGGCCCGTTCTCCTGCCGCGCGCGCCGCGCCACGATCGCCGCCAGGTTGCCGCCGGCGCTGTCGCCGGCCACGATGACCGGTCCCGAACCGTGCCGTGCGGCAAGCCAGGTCAGCGCCGCCCACGCGTCTTCCGCGGCCGTCGGGTACCGGTGCTCGGGCGCGAGCCGGTAGTCCACCAGCGCGACCGCGCAGCCGGTCCGTTCGGCGAGTTGCCTGCCCAGCGTGTCGAACTCGTCGATCGCGCCGATCACCCAGCCGCCGCCGTGGTAGTAGACGATCAGGCCGCGGGGTGAGTCGTTCGGCACGAGCAACCGGACCGGCACCGAAGCACCGTCGGCCGCCGGGGCCGACAGCTCCTCGACGCGCGCCATTTCCGGGCCGGGCCCGTACATCTCCTTCAGCCCCGCGGTGACCTCACGGGCCTCGGCCGGGGTCATCTCGTGCAGCGGTTTCGCGCCCGACTCGGCCATCGTCGCCAGGAACTGAGTGGTCGCCTCATCCAGCGCCATGTCTCACCTCTCTACTTCAGAACGAAACCGCGGTAGCCGTTCGCGACGACGTCCTTACACGTGTTCTCGTACGTCACGAAACCGCCCGCGTACGGCATGAAAATCCGCGGTTTGCCCGGCACGTTCGCGCCCATGTACCAGGACGCGGCCTTCGGGAAGAGCGTCATGTCGGCGACCTCGTTGACGTGGTTGACCCACTCGTCCTCCGCCTCGGGCGTGGCCTCGATGCTGCGGTAGGAGTGGTCGCGCAGGTGCGCGAGGCAGTCAGCGGTCCACTCGACGTGCTGCTCGATCGCGGTGACCATGTTCGTCAGCACGGACGGGCTGCCGGGGCCGGCGAGCATGAACAGGTTCGGGAATCCCGCGGTGCCAACGCCGAGATAGGTGCGCGGGCCGTGCGCCCACTTCTCTTTGAGCACCAGACCGTCGCGCCCCCGGATGTCGATGCGGTTGACCGCGCCGGTCATCGCGTCGAATCCGGTGGCGAGCACCAGCGCGTCCAGCTCGACTTCACCATCGGACGTGCGGACACCCTTCTCGGTGATCGTCTCCAGCGGCGTGCTGCGCAGATCGACCAGCGTGACGTGGCCGGAGTTGTACGTGTCGTAGTAGTTGGTGTCGACGCAGATCCGCTTGGTGCCCAGCGCGTAGTCGCGTGGTTTCAGGCGTTCGGCCAGTTCCTGGTCGTGCACCATCTCGCTGATCTTGCCGCGAATGAAGTCGGCCGCCGTGTCGTTGGCGGCCTGATCCGCCATCAGGTCGGCGTAGGCGCCGAGGATGCCGAAACCGCCCTTGTCCCAACGGCTTTCGTACTCGCGCCGGCGCTGCTCGGCGTCCACATCGTAGGCGCACTGCGGGTTGTCACCGCGCACCACACCGGCCTCGGAAAGGCGGTTCTGCCGCCGCCGTTCGGCGTAGTTCGCCTTGACCTCACGTTCCTTCTCGGGGTCGAGCGGCCCGTTGAACGCGGGCACCGAATAGGCAGGCGTGCGCTGGAACACCGTCAGCTCGAGCGCCTGCTTCGCGATCTCCGGAATCGCCTGCACACCAGACGATCCGGTGCCGAACACACCGACCCGCAGACCGGTGAAGTCCACTCCGGACTCCGGCCACTCCGCCGTGTGGTAGACGGGACCGCGGAAGTTCCCGAGTCCGGGCAGTTCAGGCTTCTTCGGCACGGACAGGCAGCCGGTGGCGAGGATCAGGTGATTCGCGGTGGTCGTCTCACCCGTGTCGGTACGCACCTGCCAGGTCGCGTTGCCGCTGTCGTAGTGCGCCTCGGTGACCTTCGTGTTGAGCGAGATGTCCCTGCGCAGGTCGAAACGGTCGGCGACGTGCTTGAGATACGCCAGGATCTCCGGCTGCGCCGGGTACCGTTCGGTCCACTTCCATTCCTGCTGCAGGTCGTCGTCGAACGAGTAGGAGTAGTCGAGGCTCTCCACGTCGCAGCGCGCGCCGGGGTAGCGGTTCCAGTACCAGGTGCCGCCCACCTCGGGGGCGGCCTCGTAGAGGTGCGCGGTCATACCCTGACCACGCAGCTTGTGCAGCATGTACAGGCCGGCGAAACCGGCGCCCACGATTACGGCATCCACAATGGACAACTCCCTCAGCGCAGTCGTCGTTCGGTGGCAACGTAGGTAACGGACGAATTGGGGTCTACATAGGATGGTTCGAAAAGGGCGCGCCATTCCTCGCGCGCGGTCGCGGCTCGCAGCGCGGCCAGGTCGGGAAACCACAGTTCGCGTACCGCGTCGAACTCCGGTTCCTGCCCCGCCGCATAGGTTTCCGGGATGCTGCGGGACCGGACGTGCCGCGTCGCACCAAGGGCACGGCCTCGGTCGGCATCCGCCGGGTCACGCCACGCCGCGTCGAACTCGGCCAGGCTCGCCGCGCGCCGGATCAGCCGGATGACCTTCACGCCGGTCGCGTCACCGGGGCCGGCATGCCCGTCCACCGCTTCTTCGGCGGTCAGCAGGAATCGCAGCTTCGGAATGTCCATGAAGTGGACCTGATCGGCCTCCGCCTCGGCGTAGGCCGGGTCCTGCTGGAGCTTGAGCGCCGACTCGGCGTCATCGAGCCACACCTCCGGAATTCCGTGGTAGGGCGCGGTGATCAGGTCATCGGCCTCGGCGAGCCGCGCGTTCTGCACGGCATGCCGGATCACCGAGATCGCGAGCGTGAGCGGGTCGCCGTGCGGGCGGTGCCAGTGCGCGTCGAACTCCGCGAGCGATAGTTCCGGAAGCTTGGTCAGCAGGGCAATCGTCTTGATCACGTGGTGCTCCTCGCCGTTGAGTCGCGTTGATCAGGCGTACTGGATGAGCTTGGTTTCCAGGTAGGCGGACAGGCCCTCGACATTGCCCTCGCGGCCGAGCCCGGACTGCTTGTAGCCGCCGAAGGGCTGCACCACGCACATTCCCCAGCTGTTGATGGAAATCTGGCCGGTGCGCACGCGGCGCGCGATCTGCTCGGCGAGGGCGGTGTCGGACGCGTAGACCGCGCCGGAGAGGCCGTAGTCGGAGTCGTTGGCGATCGCGACGGCCTCGTCGATACTGTCGAACGGGATAACGCAGATCACCGGCCCGAAGATCTCCTCCTGCGCGATGCGCATGTCGTTGCGCACATCGGCGAACACGGTCGGCTGCACGTACCAGCCGCGGTCGAGCCCCTCGGGCCGTCCGCCGCCGGTGACCACCCGCGCGCCCTCCTCGATGCCGATGCGGATGTAGTTCTCCACGCGGTCGCGTTGCCGTTCCGCGGCCAACGGGCCGATCACCGTGTCCGGATCGGCGGGGTCGCCCACCTTGAGTGCCTCGTAGGCAGGCACGAGCGCGTCGAGCAGTTCCTGTTGCCGGTGCCGTGGCACCAGAATGCGGGTGATCGCGGCGCAGACCTGGCCGGAGTGCCCGATTCCGGCGAACACGAGCGAGGGCAGCACCTGGTCGAGCGGAATGTCGTCGGCGATGATGCCCGCCGATTTTCCGCCCAGTTCCAAGGTGACGCGGGCGATTCGCTCGCCGCACAGGCTCATGATCCGGCGGCCGGCGGCGGTGCTGCCGGTGAACGCGATCTTGTCGACACCGGGGTGCTTGACCAGGTACTCGCCGACCTCACGACCGCCGGGCAGCACACTGATCACGCCCTCGGGCAGGCCGGCCGCTTCGAGCGCCTCGGCGAGCAGCATCACGCTGACCGGCCCCTCGGGCGCGGGTTTGAGCACGACGGTGCACCCGGCGGCGAGCGCGGGACCGATTTTTAGCGACGCGGTACCGACCGGGCCGTTCCACGGGATGATCGTGCCGACGACGCCTACCGGTTCCCGCACCACACGGCCGTGGCCGTCGGCCCAGGAACGCTCCTCCTCGAAGGGATAGCGTTCGTGCAATGTGGACACATCGCCCCACATGTTCAGCGCGAACTGGTGGAATGCCTCGCTCACCGCGACCGGCGCGCCGATCTCCGCACTGAACGCGGCCACCATCTCGGGAACCCGCTTGCCGACCTCTTCCCCCACACGGGCGAGCACGGCGCCGCGTTCGGCGGGAGTCATCCGCGGCCACGGACCTTCGTCGAAAGCCTTGCGTGCGGCGGCGACGGCGGCGTCGATGTCCGCCTCGCCCGCTTCGGGCACGGTCGCCAGCGGTTCCTCGGTACTCGGCGAGACCACGGTGATCACGCGATCGGTCGCCGGGTTCACCCAACGGCCACCGATGAACAGCTTGTCGTAGCTCTTGAGCGGAGCCACCACTGATGCGGACATCTCGTCTCCGGAACGTCGATGTAACGGGCAACACAGCAACCCTGACGCGGGGGGATGATCAAGTCAATACTTTCCCTTATATTCATGATAAGTGATTCCCCGTTTGGAGGATGCGTCGATGGATGCTCAGCTGGCCGAAGAAGTGCGCATGACCCTCTACCGGTACGCGCGGGCGGTCGATGACCACGACCTGGACACGCTCGCCGCGCTGGCCGCCGACGACGTCGAACTGCGCCGCGTCGACGGCCTGCATCAGGGGCGTGAGGCGTTTCTCCGGATATACCGGAACTTTTTCGCCTCGGCGGTCGACTGGAGCCGGCACCTGATCACCAACATCGAGGTCGAGGGAACCGGCGACCGGGCCACCACGCGGGCCTACTTCGAGGCCGCGATGACGGCCGGTGAGTCCAGTCGGCTGGTATTCGGCGAGTACCGGCATGAACTGGTCCACACCGGGCAGTCCTGGGTCTTCCGCCGGAAAACGATCGACGTGCAGCGCCAGATCGAGGTGGTGAAGGCATGAGCGCCGTGGTCGTGACGGGTGCGGCGCAAGGAATCGGTGCCGCCATCGGCGAACGGTTCGCCCGCGGCGGATACACCGTGTTCGGCGTCGACCTGCGCGAGGACCTGATGCGGGAACGCGCGGACTCCTGGCCCGGTTCGCATGTCGCGGTCGGCGCCGACGTCACGGACGAGGATGCGATGCACGAGGTGTGCGCCCGTGCCGCATCGGGCGGTTTGACGGCTTTCGTGGCGAACGCGGGGCACGCCAAGGCGGGTGCGAGTGTCGACTACGCCCGCGAGGACTGGGACAAGATGCTCGCCGTGCACCTCACCGGCGCGTTCGTCGGCGCACGGCAGGCGGTGTCGGCCGGCGCCGGCGCCGTCGTGATGCTGTCCTCGGTCAACGGCGCCACTGGTTTCCCCGGCCGGACGGCCTACGGTGCGGCGAAAGCCGGGGTCGCGGGACTGGTGCGCGGCCTGGCCGTGGAGTGGGCGGCACACGGTGTGCGCGTCAACGCGATCGCCCCCGGCTCGATCCGCACCGAGCTGTCGGCGGAATTCATCCGGCGCGGCGTGATCGACGAGTCCGAGTTCCTGGCACGCATTCCGATGCGCCGCTTCGGCCGCCCGGAGGAGGTCGCCGAACTCGCGTTCTTCCTCGGCACCCCGGTGTCGAGCTACATCACCGGCACGGTGATTCCCATCGACGGCGGCTGGCTGGCGCAGGGAATCGCCGCGCACGAGTAGTTTCGACCCGTGGGGCTCAGATCAACTGCGCCAGCGCGTAGGCCTGCCGAGTCGCGAAAACCAGCCGCCGCGGGGCGTACGCGTCGCCGAGGACGTGAACTTCCTCGCGGCGGCCGCGCAACTCCTCGTACAGCGCCGAATCCGAGACACCACCACAGGCGAGCACCACGGAATCGAAGCCGGTGAGCTTGCCGGGCCGGCCCGAGTACACGTTACGCACGGCCACCGTGCCCCCGGCGATCTCCGTGACCTCCTCCATGAACCGGAACTCCACATCCCGCTCACCGAGCCGCCCGAGGATGCCGCCCGCGATGTAGCGGCCCAGCAGCGGCGCCGGGCCTGGCGTCGCGTAGACCACCGTGACCTCGTGACCGCGTTCGCTCAGATAGTCCGCGACCGCGAGTGGCGGCATGTGATCGTCCTGCGCGACGACGAGCACCCGGCCCTCGGCCTGCGCCGCACCGGTGAGCACGTCGCGGATGTTCAGCGCGGCGCCGGCTCCGGTGATGGCGGGCGTGCGTGCGGTGGCGCCGGTCGCGACGGCGACCACGTCCGCCTGCGCGGCGAGAACGTCGTCCGAGGTGGCGATCGTACCGAGGCGGACGTCGACGCCGAGCCGGCCGAGTCGCCGGGTCTGCCAGTCCAGGTATCGCGCGAACTGGTCGTAGGTCGGGGCGTTGACCGCGATGCGAAGTTGCCCGCCGAGCCGGTCTCCCGCTTCCCAGAGGGTGACGTCGTGCCCGGCCTCGGCGGTCAGCGCCGCGAGTTCCATCCCCGCGGGACCGCCGCCGACGATCAGCAGCCGCTTCGGCGTCGCGACCCGCGGCCGCACACCGTCGATTTCCTTCGCCGCATGCGGATTCACCGCGCACCCGAACGGCAGGCCCTCGACGTACCGGCGGCTGATGCAGTCGTTGCCACCGACGCACGGCCGGATGTCCTCGGCGCGCCCTTCCCGCGCCTTCACCAGGATCTCCGGGTCCGCGATATGCGCTCGCGCCATCCCGACGACGTCCGCGTGCCCTTCCGCCAGCACGCGTTCGGCCACGTCGGGGCCGTTGATCCGGCCAGTGTGGACAACAGGAATGCCGAGTGAGCGCTTGATCTCCCCGGCCAGCACGGCCCACTGTCCAGGATCGTAGAAATGCGGCTGAATGTAGCTCGGGTTGCCCCACGGCGAGCCGACCACCAGGTGCACGAAATCGATCAGGCCCGTCGACTCCAGGTACTGCGCGATCTCCTTGCCGCCCCCGACGTCGTAGCCGCCTGGCACCTCCTCGCGCAGGTTCAGGCGCACCCCGACCGTCATCCCGCCGCCCACCACGTCCCGCACCGCGGAAAGCGCTTCCACGGCGAAGCGCGCGCGGTTCTCCAGTGAGCCGCCGTATTCGTCGGTGCGCTTGTTGGTCAGCGGCGAGAGAAACCATTCGAGCATATCGTCGTGGTTGAGGTGCATCTCGATCCCGTCGAGCCGCGCCCGCAGTGCACGTTCCGCCGAATAGCGGTACTCGTCGACGAACCAGCGGATCTCGTCCCGGTTGAGTACGTGCGGTACAACGTTGGTGACCGGGTTGGACAGCGTGGGCGAAGGTGCGTGCGGTACGCCGCCCTGCATGGTCATCTGCGCGCTCACCGTCGCACCCGCCGCGTGCATCGTGTCGCTGAACTGCTGCACGCGCTCGACGAAAAACGGCAACCGGTAGTAGCCGGTGTACTCGGCGCCGACACCGGTCGGTTCGAAACCGGGGATGAACTGGTTGCGGATATGGCCGGAAACGCCGTCGATCCACGCGACACCCGCGTCCGCCCGCGCCTTCCAGTAGGCGATGTTGCGTTCCGCGTCCGCTTCGCTGCCCCAGAGATTTCCGATCGCGGAGCCGTGCGGCGGCATCATCACCCGATTCCGCAGCCGCATCGTGCCGATCCTCAGTGGACTGAACAGGTGCGGGTAGCCGGTCAACGCTGACCTCCTTGTGCCCGGGCACGGGCTCGTCTACTTTCCCTATATCTATCATAATGATTCTCAGCGTTGGAGGCTATGTGCCATGAGAATTCCCTGGTTACCCGGAATCGTGGTGCCGGTCGCGGCCGTGCTGGCGCTCTCGGCCTGCGGATCCACCTCGACCGGCTCGTCTTCGGGCGGGTTGCCGCCGACGGTGCACTTGTTGTCCATCAAGGAGATGACCGGCGCGGCGGCGTTCGCGGGCACGTCCGCGCAAAAGGGCGTCGAGCTCGCCATCGACGAGATCAACCAGCAGCACTACCTCGGCAACACGACCATCCAGGTCGACGTCGAGGACAGCGTGTACAGCGCGCGGACCGCGGCGAGCAAAGCGACACAGGGCATCGCGGACAAAAAGTACGCGGCCATCTCCGGCCCGCTGTCCAGCCAGCAGGCCGCGGCGATCGCACCGGTGGCACAGAAATCGAAGATGCCGACCATTTTCACCCAGGCCTCCAGCGACGGTGTGCTGGTCGGCGACTACGTCTTCCGTGTCACCGCGCCGCAGACGACGTTCTACGCGGCCAACGTCGGTCCCTATCTGCAACAGAAGAACGTCAAGACAGTCTCGGTGCTGTACAACTCCGGCTCCCCCACGCTGGGCGAACTCGCCACCAAGGTGATTCCCGAGATGGCGGCGCGATACGGGTTCACCGTCAAGGACACCAACGCCGTCCAACTGTCCACACAGGACTTCACGACGCCGGCCGCGCAGATGGCGGGCGCCAAGCCCGACGCGGCGATCGTGCTGCTCATCGGCGCGCAGAATCCGGCGATGGTGACGCAGCTGCGGCAGAGCGGTTACACCGGGCCGATCGTCGGCAACCAGTCCGCCAGCGGGAACAACATGGCTTCGGCCGGACAGTCGGGCGTCGGCATGGTGTGGGCGACGGACTTCAACGTGGCCGACCAGTCCCCCGCGACGCAGAACTTCGTGGCGCGGTATCGCCAGAAGTTCGGCGAGGACCCGATGAACTACGCGGCGGAGAGCTATGACTCGATCTGGATGCTGGCGCGGGCACTGAAGCAGGGCAACAGCGCCGACCGGCAGGCGCTGCAGAAGGCACTGGACGCCGTGGCGGGCACCGGATTCGACGGCGCGGAGGGCAAGCTGACGTTCACCAACCGCGACCTGCGGCTGCCCGGACTGCTCGTGCAGTGGGACGGCCAGAAGGAAGCGCTGTTGAACAAGGCGGGCTGAAACGCGAAGAGGGGCCTTCGGCGGCGAACCGAAGGCCCCTGCTCGTCACGCCAGCGCGGCCGCGTCTCCCAGGAACGCGCGCACCACCGAGGCATCCGAGCGCGCCTGCTCCGCCGGTCCGCTGAACGCCACTTCGCCCCGCGCCACGACCACCACGTCGTCCGCGATTTCCAGGCCAAGGTCGGCGTTCTGCTCCACCACCAACAGCGCGATGCCCGAGTCCGCGATCTCCCGTACGGCCGCGAGCACCGTGTCCACCATCGCCGGCGCCAGGCCCATCGACGGCTCGTCGAGCATCATCACGCGCGGCGAGCACATCAAGGCCCGCCCGAAAGCGAGCATCTGCTGCTCACCACCGGACAACAACCCGGCCGGGCCCGCGCGCCGCTCGCGAAGGATCGGGAACATCTCGTAGACCCGCTCCAGAGTCTCGGCCGCCTGCTGCCGCGTCGACGTGTACCCGCCGAGCACGAGGTTCTCCTCGACGCTCAACGGTGCCAGCACACGCCGCCCCTCGGGCACCAGCGTCAGGCCGGCAGCGACGAGCTTGTGCGTCGCCTTCCCCGTCACGTCCTTGCCACCCAAGGAAACGGTGCCCGAACGCACCGGTTGCAGTCCCGCCACCGCCCGCAACGTCGTGGTCTTCCCGGCCCCGTTCGCGCCGAGCACGAGCGTCACGCGGCCGGGCGCGGCCGTCGCGCTCACCCCGCGCACCGCGTCGACCCGCCCGTACGACACATGCAGATCGCGGATCTCAAGCATGAGCACGTCCTCGCTTCCCGAGATAGGCCTCGCGCACGGCGGCATCCTGCACGACCTCGTGCGGCGTGCCCCGGGCCACCACGGCACCGAAGTTCATCGCCACCAGGTCGTCGCACGTGTCGACCATCATCTGCACGTCGTGTTCCACCAGCAGCTGCGCGAGCCCCTCCTCGCGAAGATCCCGCAACAGCTGGGAAATCTCCTTGCGTTCGGCCTGGTTCATGCCCGCCGTCGGCTCGTCGAGCAACAGCAGCCGTGGCCGCATCGCCAGCGCCCGCGCGATCTCCACCCGCCGCGCCATGCCGTAGGACAGCTCCCCCGGCCACGCCGAGGAGAACTCGCCGATACCGGTCCGCTCGATCGCCTCCGCGACACCGGATGCCTTGCGCCCGTGCAGATCCGCGCCGATCTGCACGTTCTCCAGCACCGTCAGATCCGGCAGCAGCCGCACGGTCTGGAACGTCCGCGCCACCCCGCGTTTCGCGAGCGACCTGGCCGCCGCCCGGTGGTACTCCTTGCCGTCCAGCACCAGCCTGCCGCGCGTCAGCGGCACCAGCCGGGTGATCGCCGCAAGCAGCGTGCTCTTGCCCGAACCGTTCGGGCCCAGCAGCCCGCAGATCCGGCCGGGCGTCAGCGTGAGATCGATTCCGTCGACGGCCTTGATGCCGCCGTAGTGCACGGCGACATCCTCGGCCACGAGCACATCCTCGGTCATGCCGTGCCTCCGATCGGCAGCGCGCGCCGCCGCCAGCGCCGGTAACCCTGTTGCAGCACACCGAGCAATCCGCCCGGCACGAAGATCGCGGCGAGTGCCACGAGCACGCCGTACACCACCGTCTGCCAGTCGCCGACGAACTCCAGCACACTGGGTAGCCAGGTGAAGATCACCGCGCCGATGAACGCACCGAGCCACGACCGCGAACCACCAACGATGATCATCGTCAGCGCGAGCACCACGAGCTGGAAGCCGATCTCGTCGGGCGAGACCGTGCTGCGCAGCAACGTGTTCATCGCGCCGGCGCAGGCACCGAGCGCACCACTGACCACAAAGGACAGTTGCCGGATCGCCAGCACCGGCACCCCGGTGGACATCGCCAGCTCCGGGTCCTCCCGCACCGCCGCGATCCGGCGCCCGATCCGGCCACGCTCGGACAGCGCCAGCAGCACCACCACGACCACCGTCACGCCGATGACGCCGCCGGTGGTCAGATCGCTGATCGCACCGAACAATCCTTGTGCGCCACCGGTCAGCTCCCCACCGTTGATCACGAACACCGAGAAGATCAGCGAGTACGCGATGGTCGCCATGCCCAGATACAGCCCGCCGAGCCGGGACAGCAGCAGCGCGAGCAGGTACCCGATCGCGGCCGCGATGACCACTCCGGCCGCGATCGCCGCGAACGCGGGCCACTCGTAGTTGATCGTCACGATGGCGGCCGTGTACGCGCCGACGCCGTAACTGCCGATCCCGGCGAACGAGAACACCCCGGCCCGCAACGGAACCTGGATGCTCAGTGCCAGCAGTAGACTGACGAAAGTGGACTGGATGAGGACGATGTTCGCGTCGAACCAGTCGGTCATGTCCGGCGCACCTCCCTACGGCCGAAGAGCCCGCGCGGCCGCAACAGCAGCACCGCGAAGATCAAACCGAACGACACCGCGTCCACCCACATCCCGGAGGTCTGGGTGACGACCGCGGTCTCCGCGAGCGCGAGAATCATCGCGCCCGCCACGGCGCCGCCGACGGAGCCGATCCCGCCCAGCACGATCGCGGCGAATGCCTTGAGCAGGAACGCGTCCCCGCTCTCCGCGGCGATCGAACCGAGGTAGTAGGTCAGCAGCACACCGGCGACCCCGGCGAGCGCACCCGCGACGGCCATCGTGCCGAGCGCGAGCCGCCGCCGGTTCACCCCGAGGATCCCGGCGACCTCGGCGTCCACGCCGATCGCCCGCAGCGCGAGCCCGGCCCGCGCCGAGCGCAGCCACCAGCCCACGCCACCGGCCAGCACCAGCGCCGCCGCCAGGATCACCAGCTGCACATTGGTCAGCTGAACCGGGCCGAGATGCAACACCTCGACCTCGAACGTGCTCTTCGAATAGCCGAACGGGACGCTCTTGGTCAGATGTTGCGCCACGGCCAGCGGGATACCGGCGATACCGATGCCGCCGACGAGGATCTGCAGTTCGGCTCGGTGCGGGTCCGGATTGCGCCGTTTGATCGGCTCGAACGCCAGCACCTGCACCAGCACTGACAGCACCGCGCCCACCACGAGCCCGATGAGGATCATCAGTGGCATCGGCAACGCGATGTGCTGCACCAGCAGATAGCACGTGAACGACGAGAACATGAAGATCGAGCCGTGCGCGAAGTTCAGGATCCCGATCGTGCCCCACGCGAGGCTCATGCCCAGCGCGAACAGCAGATACAGCGATCCGAGCGTGACCGCGTTGATCAGGTTCTGCGCCATGTCAGGACCGCGTTCCCTGCACGAGAATCTCCTTGGTGCCGTCCCAGCCCGCGAGCACACCCTGCACGCGCAGATCGTTGCCCTCGAACGTCAGCTTGCCCTCGGCGCCTTCGAAACCGGCGGCCGCGACCTTCGCCAGCCCCTGCTGGATCTTGCTCCGGTCGGCGCTGCCCGCTTCCTTGATGCCGCGGGCGAGGAACCAGGCCGCGTCGTAGGCCTCGGCGGCGTAGTTGTTCGGCGTCTCGCCGTTGTACTTCGCCTTGTACGCCTCGACGAACTTCTTCGCGCCCTCGTTCTCCGCGAGCGCGCTGAAGTCGCTCGGCCACACCGCGCCCGCGGCGGCCTGCCCGGCGGGCGCGAGATTCCCGGCGCCCATCGAGGTCATTCCGACGATCTCGCCGCGGTAACCGTTCTGCCGCAACTGCATGATCGCGGTCGGGTTCTGCGGGCCGTTGAGCAGGACGAACACCGCGCCGGGATTGGCCGCGGCGATCTTGCTGCCGTTCGCCGTGAAGTCCTGCGCGTTGGTCTGCACGCCGTCGGAACTGGTGATGGTGAAGCCGTACTTCTGGCCGAGCTGCGGCGCGGTCTGCTGGCCGAGTTCGGCGAGTGTCGGGTTGCCGCTGTTGTAGAGCACAGCCGCGGTCTTGACGCCCTTGCCCCGCAGGTACTCGCCCGCGAGCTGGAAGTACGAGCTGGCGGGCGCGGTGACACGGTAGGTGTAGTCGCCGGCGAGCACACCGTTGCTGCCCGCCTGGGTGTAGATCACCGGCATCTTGGCCTTCTGCGCGATCGGCGAGACGGCCGCCGCCTGCGCGCTCGCGGCCGGGCCGAGGATCGCGGAATAGTCCTTGTCCGACAGCGCCTGCGTGGCGAAGCTCGCCGCTTCCTGCGGGCTGGCCGCGCTGTCCTTGAGGTCGATCTCGAGTTTGCTCTCGCCGAGGAACTTCTGCTGGTTCATCTCGTCGACAGCCAGATCGATGCCCTTGGTCGCGTTCGTTCCGGCGAACGCGACCGCGCCGGTCATCTCCTTGATCGACATGATCTTGATCGTCTGCGGCAGGCCGCCGCCGCTGGTGCCGGCACCCGACGATCCGCCGCACGCCGTCAGTCCCGCGACCAGTACCGCTGCCCCGGCGAGCATCGTCGCCGGACGTGGCCACCTAGCGATCTTCATTGACGCCTCCGATGGAGAACGAATCTATGATTATGATTCGTATGAGTTGCCATACCGTAAGACGACCGCCCGGATCTGTCCACCCCTTCGAGTGACGTCTTGACAGCACCGTAATTCGATATAACGTTTATCAGCAATAGGAGGCCTGATGCGTGCGACCGGAGTAGCACTCGTGACCGGCGGCGGTTCCGGTATGGGGCGCGCCACCGCGCACGCCTTCGCCGACGCCGGTGCGCGTGTCGTGGTCGCGGATCTGGACGCCGAACGCGGCAAGGCCGTCGCGGGTGAGGTCGGCGGGCATTTCGTGCACACCGACGTGACCAGCCCGGACGCGGTCGAGAACATGGTCGCCGAGACGGTCGCGCACTACGACAGGCTCGACTACGCGGTCAACAACGCGGCCTGCCCGCCCGACCGGACCAGGATCGTGGACCTCGACGTGGAGTCGTTCCGCCGGGTGCTCGACGTCAACCTGACCTCGGTGCTGCTGTGTCTCAAGTACGAGATCGCGCAGATGCTGGCGCAGGGTGGCCCGGCTGCGGTGGTCAACATCGGCTCGATCCGGTCGATGCGCGCGCAGGTGGGCTCGCCCGCGTACACCGCGGCGAAGCACGCCATCATCGGCCTGACCCGCACCGCGGCGCTGGAGTACGCGGAGGCGGGCATTCGCGTCAACGCCGTGTGCCCAGGTGCGATCGACACACCCATGGTCCGCAAGGCACGCACCGAACGCGGCGAAAGTGAGGCCGATATGGCGGCGCGGCTGAGCCTGCTCGGGCGGCTCGGCACGCCGGAGGAGGTCGCGCAGGCCAGCCTGTGGCTGTGCTCGCCGGCGTCGTCGCTGGTGACCGGGCAGGCACTCGTCGCCGACGGTGGCTATCTCATACGCTGAAGGGAATTCCCGTGATCATCGACGCGCACACCCACGTCTGGCCGGACGCTCTCGCCGAGAAGGCGCTGACGGCCAACCGGTTGCCGGGTCTGACGGCGGTCAGCGACGGCAAGGCGTCGACACTGGCGACCGAGATGGCGGCGCGGGGTATCGGGCACAGCATGGCGCTGGGCGTCGCGGGCGCGGCCAAGCACGTCGACCGGACGAACGAGTTCGTGGCCTCGCTGGACCGCACCACGTTCACCCCGTTCGGCACGGTGCACGTGGACTCCTCCGTCGAGGAGAACCTGGCGAGCCTGCGGCGACACGGTATTTCGGGCGTGAAGGTGCACCCCTTGTTTCAGGGCTTCGGCCTGATGCACGAACGGCTCTGGGAGATCTTCGAGGCGTTCGGGGACGAGATCGGTGTGATCGTGCACGTGGGCGCTGGTGGCAGTGGTGAGGTGAACTCGCTGTCGACGCCGTCGATGGTGCGGAAAATCGTGGAAACATTCCCGCGATTGCGCCTGGTGGTTTGCCATTTCGGCGGCTACCACATGCTCGCCGAGGCCGAGGAGGAGTTGCGGGGACTGGATGTCGTGCTGGAGACTTCGTGGCCACCGTCACTGGCGAAGGTCGACCCCACGACGGTACGACGCATCATCAGCCGCCACGGCCCGGAACGCGTGGTCTTCGGCTCGGACTGGCCGATGACGGACCCCGCGGAGGAGATCGCCGCGATCCGCGCGCTGGGCCTGGGCGACGACGCCGAGGCGGCAATCCTGGGCGCGAACCTCGCCCGCGTGATGCGGTTGCCGGTGTAGACCGAGCTCAGGCCGGTGCAGGTGCCAAGGAATCCGCCGGTCGGCCTCGGCCAGCCCCGTGACGGCTCAGCGCCAGTCCACGACCTCGTTCATCAGATGCGGCTCGCGCTTCGCGGTCGCCTTCGCGTAATCGCTCATGTGCTCGTGCATGAGCTGTTCCGCGACCTCGGCCTTGCCCTCGATGATGGCGTCCGCGATGTCGGCGTGGACCTGGCGCACCTTGTCCCGCCGGCGCGGGACGTACACACCGGAGGCACGTTCGGTGAAGATGTCCTTCATCGCCCGCGAGAAGATGCTCAGCAGGCCATTGCCCGCCATCGAGAGCACCTTCGCGTGGAAGGCGTTGCTCGCCGCGAGCCATTCCGCGTCGGTCTTGGCCGCGAAACCCTGCTCGACGATCTGCCGCAGCTCGTCGTTGTCCTCCGGGTCGTGGCGCTGCGCGGCGAGCCGGGCGACGAGCGGCTCCAGGATGAGCCGCGCCTCCACCAGCTCACTGAACTGGATGCCCTGCACCTGAAAGAACAACGTGGCCATGCGCCCGAACTCGGCACTGTCCACTTCCGACACGACGGGACCACCGCCGGGCCCCGGCTTCATCCGGATGAGGCCGTGCACCTCGAGGATGCGCAGCGCCTCGCGCAACGACGCGCGCGCCACCTGGTAGCGCTGGAGCATCACGCTTTCGGACTCCAGCATGTCACCCGGAGCGAGCTTGCGCTGCGCGATATCGCGCACGATCTCGCGCGCGATGATCGACGAGACCTTCTCGCCCCGGCGTCCCCATGCCGGTCCTGCCGATCCGATTTCACTCACAATGATTGGCAGCATACCGGCGCGCCGGCCACCGGCGCGTCAAGCCCGCCGGGTCAAACCTTTGACCAGTTGTTTGGCCAGCGAATCGAGAATCACCTCGGTGGAACCCTCGTAAATCCGCATCGGCCTGGCCTCCCGGTACAACCGCTCGATCTTGCCGCCGCGCACCAGCCCGAACCGGCCCATGACCTGCACCGCGCGGTCCACGACACGCGCCGCGACCTCGGTCGCGCCGACCTTCGCCATCGACGACAGGTGCAGATTTCCCAGCGGATCCCGCGCGGCCGCCGCGGCGGCGCGATAGGTCAGCGTGCGGGCCATTTCGATTTCGGTCCAGGCCATCGCGAGGTCACCGGGAATCGACCCCAGCCGCGCCAGGCTGACCCCGAACTGCTCACGGCCGGCGGCGTGCCGCACGGCCTCCTCCAACGCGGACTGCGCGAGCCCGACGGCGGCACCGGCCACCGAAACCCGGAAGGTCGCGAGCGTCGCGAGCACCAGTTTGAAGCCCTGCCCCGGTTCGCCGAGGCGGTTGTCCAGCGGCACGCGCACGTCCTCGAACACGACGTCGCCGAGCACGTGCGGTGCGATGATCTGGTGCGGTTTGCTGACCGAGACGCCCGGCGTGGCCGCGGGCACCAGCACGAGCGAGTAGCCGTCGCCCTCGCGCGCCAGCACGGAGTAGAAATCCGCATCACCCGCGTTGGTGATGAACGATTTGTGCCCGTTGAGGACCAGCTGCCCGTCGCGTTCCTCGACCTTGGTGGACAACGCCTTGAGATCGGAACCGACGCCGGGTTCGGTCAGCGCGAGCGCCGCGATGGCCTCCAGGCGGCCGACCTGCGGCAGCCACTGCGACCGCACGGCTTCGCTGCCGCCGACACTGATCGAGTAGCTGCCGATGCCCTGCATACCCAGCATCGAGTCGAGGTGCCCGCTCTCCGCGGCGAACGCCTCGCGCACGACGGTGACGGCCAGGGAGTCGACGCGCTCGTAGCGGCCGCCGTACGCGGCCGGCACCATGATCGGCACGATTCCACTGGCCGCGAGCCGTTTCCGCATTTCCGGGTCGATATCGTCGCTCTCGTCGGCACGTTCCGCGATGTCCCGCACGGAGGCCGCGAACTCCCGCGCCTCACGCTGCAGGGCCGTGTACGCCTCGGGCAGTTCGAACATCTCCACGGCGGACTCCTTCGACTATGCGCGGATTCATGATTACCATAACAAGGAATTCTTTCGCCCGCGAGGAGGCAGGCATGACGTTCGATCCACGACAGGCGTTCGATCTCACCGGAGAAGTGGCGGTGGTGACCGGGGGCAGCCGGGGACTGGGCAGAGCGATCGCGTTCGGGCTCGCGCGGGCGGGGGCCGATGTCGTGATCGCGAGCCGCAAACTCGGCGCGTGTGAGGAGACCGCCGCCGAGATCGAACGCGAGACCGGCCGCAAGGCCGTCCCGATCGCCGCGCACGTCGGCAAATGGTCCGAACTGGACGGGTTCGTCGACGAGGTGTACGAGCGTTGCGGGCGGGTGGACGTGCTGGTGAACAACGCCGGGATGTCGCCGGTCTACGACTCGCTGCCCGACGTTAGCGAGGAACTGTTCGACAAGGTCATCGGAGTCAACCTCAAGGGCCCCTTCCGGTTGAGCGCGCTCGTCGGCGCGCGGATGGCCGACGCGGGCGGCGGCTCGATCATCAACATCAGCAGCGCGGCGGCCGTGCATCCCCGGCCCGCGGTGGTGCCGTACTCGGCTGCGAAGGCCGGGCTGAACGCGATCACCGTCGGCTTCGCGCGGGACCTCGGGCCGTTGGTCCGGGTCAACGCGATCATGGCGGGCACGTTCCTCACCGACGTCAGCACGTCCTGGGATCCGGCCGCTTTCGCTGAGCGCGCAAAGGGTTTCGCGCTCGAACGTGGTGGCGAGCCGGACGAGATCGTCGGCATGGCGCTGTATCTGGCGTCGTCCGCGTCGTCCTACACCACCGGAGCAGTACTCACCGTCGATGGAGGTCAGCCGTGACAACACTGGAAGAACGCATCGCCCGCATCGAGGACCGGACGGAGATCGCCGACCTGGCCGTGCTCTACGGCTATGTGATGGACGAGCGGGATGTCGACGGAATCCGCCGGATCTTTTGTGACGACGCCACCCTGCGTTCGGCGGACGGCGTGTTCGCGGCGAGCGGTATCGAGGAGATCGTGCGCACGTACGAGGGCCGCTTCGCCGCACTCGGGCCGACGAACCATTTCACGCACGGCCACGTGATCCGCTTCGACGGCCCCGATTCGGCCCGCGGCCTGCTCGCCTCGCACGCGGAAGTGGTGCGCGACGAGAAGCCCATGCTGGTCGCGTTGCGGTACCAGGACTCCTACCGCCGGACTCCGGAAGGCTGGAAGTTCGCCGACCGGCTGATGTCCTATATGTACTACGTCGACGTGCGCGAATACCGCGAGGCACTGGGCACCGCACTACGCGTGCGCGCCTACGGCGACCAGCGCCCCGCCGACTGGCCCGAGGTCCTGAACGGCACCAAACCCCGCTGGCTCGCCGATTACCTGCGCTGACCACCGCCGGCCCGACCCCACCGCGAGTCCACGCTTCCGCGCGCCCGAGTCGAGAGTTCCGCGCGCCCGAGTCGGGGCTTCCGTTCGCGCGAGTCGAAGGCTCCGCGCGCCCGAGTCCACAGTTCCGCGCGAGTCGAAGGCTCCGCGCGCCCGAGTCCACAGTCCCGAGCGCCCAAGTCGAGGCTTCCGTTCGCGCGAGTCGAAGGCTCCGAGCGCCCGAGTCGACAGTTCTGAGCGTCCGAGTTGAGTTCCGAGCGCGGCGCAGGTAGCCCGTCAGCGCGGCAACGAGTGGAAGCCCCGACTCGAGCGCACGGAAGCCCTAACTCGGGGGCGCGGAAGGGCCGGCTCGGACGCGCGGACGACTCGACTCGGGCGCTTGGAAGGGGCGACTCGCGCGAACGGAAGCCTCGGGTCGGGTGCGCGGGCTCGGGGATTACCTGCGGGTCACGGGGTGATGACGCCCTCGGTGGCCAGGGCCGAGAGGGTCTCCGGGGAGAGGCCCAGGGCGCCGAGGACCGCCCCGGTGTGCTCGCCCACCGTGGGCACGCCGTCGTAGCCGGGGCCGTCGTAGCTGGCCAGGTGCAGCACCGGGCCCGGCATCTTCACCGACTCGAACCCGGCTCGGCCGGTGATACCGACCAGCGTGCGTTCCACGAAATGCGGGTCGGCCACGATGTCGGACGCGTCGTTGACCGGGGCGCTCACCACCTCGTGCCGGTCCAGCACCGCCAGCGCCTCGTCCCGCGGCAGCGAGGCGACCCAGTCGCTCACGTACTTCTGCACCAGGTCGTTGTTCTCCAGCCGCGCCGCGCCCGTCGCGAACCGCGGGTCCTCGACGAGCTGCGGCTGGCCCATCGCGTTGAACAGGCGCACCGCGATGACCTGGTTCGACGCCGCGATGGACAGGAACTTCCCGTCCGCCGCCTGGTAAATCCCGCGCGGCGACGCGGCGCCGGTCGCGTTGCCGATGCGGCCCTGCACCTCGCCGAGCCCGGTGTACTTGAGCACCATGTCGCCGACGATGAACATCAGCGGCTCGTACAACGCCACGTCCACCACGTCGCCCTGCCCGGTGCGCTCGCGCCGGAACAGCGACATGGCGGTGCCCATCGCCGCCGAGATGCCGGCGATCGAGTCCGCGAACCCGAACGGCGGCGACGTCGGCGGCAGTTCCGGCCACCCGTTGATCTGCGCGAACCCGCTCGCCGTCTCCGCCACCGTGCCGAAACCCGGCCGCGAGCGGTAGGGCCCGGTCTGCCCGAAACCCGACACCCGCGTGAGCACCAGGCCCGGGTTCTCCGCGCTCAGCGCCTCGTAGTCCAGGCCCCAGCTTTCGAGGCGCCCAGGCCGGAACGACTCGACCACCACGTCGACCCGCGCCGCCAGCCGCCGCACGAGATCGCGGCCGTCCGGCCTGCGCAGGTCGATGCCGACCGAGCGTTTGCCCGCATTGAGCCGGCAGAACCCGAGCGAGAGGCCGTCCTTCTGCGGTACCCACTGGCGGGCGTAGTCGCCGGTGACCGGGTCCTCCGCCTTGATGACGTCGGCGCCGAAGTCGCGCAACATCCGCCCGGCCGTCGGCGCCGCGTACCCGGCCCCGAGCTCGAGCACACGCACCCCGGCGAGCGGCCCGTCAGTTCTTGCCATGTCTTCCGTCCTTCGCTACGACTGCATCGAGCGGCGGAGCCGCTTTCGGTGGGCACGCAGCCGGCACCGCTACCCGCACCGCCACGCAAGTCATGTCGACCTTCCTAAACGCGCCACTGGATGTGCCGGGGTTCCAGGTACTCATGGATGCCCCATTCGCCGAGTTCGCGGCCCACGCCCGAACGGCCGGAACCGCCGAAGGGTGCATCGGGGCGCATCGCGCCGCCGCCGTTGATCCACACCGTCCCGGCCCGCAGTTGCTCCGCCACGCGACGCCCCTCGGCCAGGTCCGGCGACCACACGTTCGCCGCGAGGCCGTACGCCGTGTCGTTCGCCAGCCGGATCGCCTCGTCGGTGTCGGCGAACGGCAACACGACCGCGACCGGGCCGAAGATCTCCTGCTGCACCGCCCGCGCCGTGTGGGGCAGCCCGCCGAGCAGCACCGGGTTGATGTAATAACCCTTGTCCGGCAACGGTTTGTCCACCGACAGCAGCACCTTGCCGCCCTCGTCGGCCGCGCCGTCGATGAAGCCCTGCACGCGCTCGCGGTGGTCGGGCCGGATCATCGGGCCGATGTTCGTCGCCGGGTCCCACGGGTCGCCGACCTTCATCTGGTCGAACGCCGCCGCGCCCGCGTCGAGGAACCGGTCGTACAGGCTCTCGTGCACCAGCAGCCGCGCGAGCGCCGCGCACCCCTGGCCGCCGTTGCGCGACCACCGCAGGTGCATCTCGACCGCGAAGTCCTCGACCTGGCATCCGGGCAGCACGATATTCGCCGATTTGCCGCCCAGCTCCAGCGTCACCCCCGACAGGTTCGCCGCCGCCTGTTCCATGATCTTCGCGCCGACCACATCGGAACCGGTGAACGACACCTTGTCCACACCGGGATGCGACGACAGCCGCTGCCCGACGTCCGCGCCCCCGATGATCACGTTGAACACCCCGTCCGGCAGCCCCGCCTCGCGAGCGAGGTCGCCGAAGAACAACGTCGTCAGCGGCGTCCGCGGCGAGGGCAGCAAGACGACCGTGCAGCCCGCCGCGAGCGCCGCGCCGAACTTGAAGATCGCCAGGTTGAGCGGGTAGTTGTAGCCGGTGATCGCGGCGACCACACCCACCGGATAGTGCGTCACGTCGCTCATCGTCGGCACCGGCTGGTCGAACCCGCCGAGGTGCACGGTGCGGTCCTTCTTCGCCGCGTCGGCCTGCCAGCGCAGGTGCATCAGCCCCAGCTTGACCTGCATCCCCTCGGCCAGCGACACCGGCGTGCCGACCTCGTTGACGATGGAGGCGAGCAGCTGGTCGGTGCGTGCTTCGAGCACGTCGGCCAGCCGGTGGATCGCCGCCGAGCGCTCCTCGCCGGAGAGCGCGGACCAGCCGCCGAACGCGTCCCGCGCGGCACGCACGGCCTGGTCGACCTGGTCCGGCGAGGCGCCGCCGACGGTCGCGATGACCTCCTCGGTCGCCGGATTGACCACCTCCCACCGCTCACCGGCCGGCTGCACCGGTTTGTTCGCGATCGTGAGCGTCCGCACGTCCGGTACGAAGTCCCGTTGCGCTGTCATCAGACACCTTCCTTCGGCTTCTTCAGCATCAGCCCGACCCGGTGCATCTCGCAGATGAGCACGTCGTTCTGGTTGTATCCACGATGTTCGAACCAGACGATCCCGGAATCGTCGCGGCTCTTGGACTCCCGCTTGTCCAAAATGGTCGTCTCCGCGCGCAGTGTGTCGCCGTGGAACACCGGATGCGGGAACTTGATCTTGTCGTAGCCGAGGTTGCCGAGGGTCGTGCCCATGGTCAGCTCCGGCACATGGAACGCTCCGATCAGCGCCACGGTGAACAGGCTGTTCAGCACGCGGGCGCCGTGCACGGTGGTCTTGGCGTACTCCTCGTCAAGGTGCAGCGGCGCCACGTTCATCGTCAGCGACGTGAACATGACGTTGTCCATTTCGGTGATCGTGCGGCGGAACGCGTGTTTGTACTCCGCCCCGATCTCGAACTCCTCGAAGTAGAGACCGCGCATGGCTACTCACCGCTCCCCCGGATGGACTCGGCGCGCGCGAGCCAGTCCACCGCCTTGTCGTAGTGTGCCTTGTCGATGTGCAGACCGCGGTACCGCAGCGCGCCCTTGCCTTCGGCGGCGGCCTTTTCGTACGCCTCGGCCAGTCCGCGGTAGAACGCGATGTCCTTTTCGGACGGTGAGAACACCTCGTTGATCACCGGCACATGGCTCGGGTGGATCGCGATCATGCCGCGGAAGCCGAGCTGCCGCCCGCGCTTGGCGAAATCGCGCAGCCCGTCGAGGTTGGCGAGGTCCTCCCACAGCCCGGTGATCGCGTGGATGCCCGCATCCCGGCACGCCAGCAGGATCCGGCTGCGGTGGTACAGCGTCTCGTTGCCCTCGGGCGTCCACTCGTATCCGACGGCCCGTGCGATATCGGCATGTTCCGCGGTCGGGCCGATCATGGCGCCGACGCGCGGCGAGGCGGTGGCGATCTCCAGGCAGCCGTGGATCGCGCGCACGGTCTCGACCGGCACGATGTACTCCAGCCCTTCGACGCCGTTACGCACCTCGAAGTGGTCCAGCAGTGCGTCGTAGCGCAGCACGTCGGTCGCGCGCTCGATTTTCGGCGCGAACACCCCGGTGAGCCCTGGGGTGACAACGGCTTCCAGATCGCCGCCGGTCAACCGCGTGTCCAACGGGTTGACCCGCACGAACACGCCGACGTCCTGAGTGGACTCCCGGACGCGGGCGATCGAATCGGCGACCCATGCCCGTGCCGCGACTTTTTCTGCCTCGGGTACGGAGTCCTCCAGGTCGAGCACGATCGCGTCGGGACCGGCCTTGAGCGCCTTCTCCACCCAGTTCGGCCGGTGGCCGGGCAGGAACAGGATCGAACGGTACGGCCGCATCAGTAGCTCCTCGGCAGGCCCATGACGTGCTCGGCCACGTAGTTGAGCACCATTTCCTGACTGATCGGCGCGATACGCATCAGTCGGGATTCCCGGAAGTACCGCTCGATGTGGTACTCCTTCGAGTAGCCGTAGCCGCCGTGCGCGGACAGCGCCGCGTCCGCCGCGAAGAAACCGGCCTCGGCGGCCAGGAACTTCGCCTCGTTGGCCTCCTTGCCGCTGGGCTTGCCGTTGTCGATCAGCCACGCGGCTTTCTGGCACATCACGTCGGCCGCGTCGAGCTGGATCAGCGCCCGCGCCAGCGGATGTGAGATGGCCTGGTTCTGCCCGATCGGACGGCCGAAGACGACCCGGTCGGTCGCGTACTGGCTTGCCCGCCGCAGCGCCGCCCGGCCGATGCCGATCGCCGCGTTGGCCGAGATGACGCGTTCGGCGTTGAGCCCGGCCAGGATCGTGCGGAAGCCGTCACCGACCTCGCCGATCACGTCCTCGTCCGGCACGAACAGCTCGTCGATGAACAGCTCGTTGGTATCCACGGCATTGCGGCCCAGCTTCGGGATCTTCCGCACGGTGACGCGATCGCGGTCCATCGGCGCGAAGAACAACGTCAGCCCGGCCGTCCTTTTCGGACTGGCATCGCGTGGTGCGGTGCGGCACAGAATGATGAGCCGTTCGGCCTCCTGCGCCTTGGTGATCCACACCTTCTTGCCCGAGATCGACCAGCCGCCGTCGACCTTCTTCGCGAACGTCGAGATGTTCGTGGTGTCGGTGCCCGCGTCGGGCTCGGTGACCGCGAACGACACGTGCAGATCACCCGCGACGAGCCGTGGCAGGAACCGCTGTTTGAGGTCCTCGCTGCCGTACCGGATGATCGACTCGAAGCCGAAGATTCCGATGTGGACGGAGCTGCACCCGTTCATGCCCGCACCGGAAGCGGAAATCTCCTGCTCCACGATCGCGGCCTCGGTCACCCCGAGGCCGCCACCGCCGTATTCGGTCGGCACCGTGAGCCCGAGCCACCCGCCCTTCACGACGGCGTTGTAGAACTCCCACGGGAATTCCTGCGTCTGGTCGTGCTCGGCCCAGTAGTCGTCACCGAAGTCGGAGCACAGTGCGCGCACCGCGGCCCGGATGTCCTCGTGGGTCGTGTCAACGCTGAAGTCCATGCGCCTTCTCCTGCCGGTCGAACGTGTCGCTGGTGATCCCGTCCTCACGCAACGCCGCCTTGCGCACCTTTTCCGAGGGCGTCTTCGGCAACGCGTCCACGAACCGGACGAACCGCGGGATCGCGAACTCGGGAATGCGGCCCTTGCACCAGTCGAGAATCTCCCGCGGCGGCACGGGTTCCGACGCCACGATCGCGGCGAGCACCTCGTCCTCGCCGGCCTCGACCCCGGCGGGAACGCCGATCACCGCGCATTCGGTGACCGCCGGATGGCCGAGGATGGCCTGTTCCACCTCGTACGAGCTGATGTTCTCACCACGTCGCCGCAGCGCGTCCTTGTAGCGGTCCACGAAGTAGAACCAGCCGTCTTCGTCCTTGCGCAGCGCGTCCCCGGTGTGGAACCACAGATTCCGCCACGCCTCAACGGTTTTCTCCGGCATTCCGTAGTAGCCGTTGCTGCAGGTGCCCGGGAACCTGGGGCGCACGACCAGTTCGCCGATCTCGCCGACCGGTACCTCGCGGTCGGTTTCCGGGTCCACCAGCCGGATGTCGAACCAGTCGGCGTTCTGCAGTCCGGCTGCCCCGTCCGGGCGCGGTTCCCCGTATGGCGACATGATCGGCGCGCACGTCTCGGTGAGCCCGAACGCGTCCACGAACGCCTCGATGCCGTACCGCTTCTTGAACTCCTCCACGATCGAACTCGCCGTCGGCGCCGCGTAAACGGCCCGCAGCTTGTTGTCCAGATCGTTCTCACGCGGCGGCTGCTTCCACGCGAAGTCCATCATCACGCCTACGAAGTTGGTCACGGTGACACCCGAATCGCGGACGTGGTCGATCCACCGGCTCGCGCTGAACTTCGGCCGCACAACGGCGCTCGCCCCCGCCACGAGCGCCGGGTACACCGCCATGAACTGCGCGTTGCCGTGGAACAGCGGCGTCGTCGTCAGGTAGCGGTCCTCGGCGGTGAGCCGGGTCAGGCACACCACGATCTGCGCGAAGAAGTACAGCTGCGAATGCGGCATCGCGACGCCCTTGGACGGGCCCGTGGTGCCACTCGTGAAGAAGATCGCGCCGAGGTCCTGCGGTTTGGGGGACGGCAGGTCCAGCACCGGGCCGTCTTCGAGTTCGTCCCAGATATCGGCGGCCCAGCCGTTGCGGCGCAACAACTCCACGGCCTCCGCGCCACGGCCGGTGTCGATGACCCAGAAGTGCTCGATGCCACGCGCGTGCTCGGCGATCGCGACGAACCGCTCGGCGAACGCGTCGTCGATCACGGCCCATCGCGCCCGCACGGTGACCACTTGGTGGCGCAGGAACTCGCCCTCGTAGTTGGTGTTGATCGGCACCTCGACCAGCCCGCCGACCGCCGCGGCGAACCAGCTGCGCACGAGCCGCGACGAGTTCGCGGCCATGATGATCAGCCGGTCACCGTGCTCGGCGCCGCTCTTGGTGAGCGCGCCCGCGATCCGCTCCGCGCTGCCGAGAATCTCGGCGTAGGTCCACTGGAGACCCTCTTCGGGCGTGACCAGGAAGGGCGCGTCGGGCTGGTTGCGCGCGTGGTGGCGCAGCACGGTGTTCAGCGTCCAGTCGTCGGGATCGCTGAAGTTGAGCGTGAAATCCTCGTATACCCGGGTCATTTCCCGCCCTCCAGCGCGAGAATCGCCGGAGCGACGTCGCGACCGAAGCGGTCGATCGCGGCGATCGTCTCGTCGGCGTCCATCGACGGCCACTGCGGACGAATCAGCAGCGGGTCCACCGGCAGCTGGGTGATCAGCTCGGTGAGCTGCGCGATGACCTCGTCGGGCGAACCGAGCACGGCGTGCCCGGCGATGGTCTCGGCGAAGCTCTCCTCCAGCTCCTTCTTGTCCATCATGTCGAAACCCTTGCTGGCGTAGCTCAGGTACTTGCCCTTCGCGACCCGCGCGTACTCCTCCAGCGCCTGCTCGCGACTGTCGGCCACGAGTACGTTGCGGCGCAACGGTTGTGGCGTGAACTCCTTGCCCCGCGCGGCGAATCCCTGACGCACCGCGTCGTACCGTTCCCGCGCCTCTTCCAGCGACGCCTCCGGCGGGCACGCGTACGCGTCGCCGAGACGGCCGGCGCGGCGCACACCCGGCATTTTCTGCGCGCCGATCCAGATCGGCGGATGCGGTTGCTGCACCGGCCAGATGTGCGGCGCCACGTCGTCGAGCTGCCAGTGCTTGCCGTGGTAGGTGACCTTGTCCTGGGTCCACAGCTGCCGCATGATCTCCAGGCTTTCGTCCATTCTGGACGCCCGTTCCTTGAACGGGATGCCGAGATAGCCGAACTCCTCGGGCCGGTAACCGATTCCGGCGCCGAAGATGAGCCGCCCCTCGGTAACCACGTCCAGTGTCGCGATCTCCTCGGCCAGCACCACCGGGTGGTAGGCCGGGACGATCACGATCTGAGTGACGAGCTTGACGTGCGGGTCCACGTGCGCGGACAGGCGCGCCAGCAGCGGCACCGGCTGCAGCCAGCGCAGCTCGCCGTAGAGGAAGTGCTGGCCGATCGCGATGTAGGTGAAACCGTTGCGCTGCGCGGCTTCCGTGATGCGCAGGACGTCGTTGAACTGCTGCGCGGGCGAGACGGACTTGGGGACGTCGGAAAGGAGAAGACCGATCTGGACCATGGCTACTTCGCCGTCAATCCGCCGTCGACCGGGATGGTGACCCCGGTGACGTAGCTGGCGTCGTCGCTGAGCAGGAACGCGATCACCGAGGCGATCTCCTCGGGTTGCGCTCCCCGGCCCAGTGGAATGCCGCTGACGAAGTTCTTGGTCAGCTCCGACACGTCGGCGCCCGGCTCCCGTCCGAAGAACTGGGCGAGCATCGGCGTGTGCACCGTGCCGGGGCAGATGACGTTGACGCGCACCCCGTCCGGCGCGCCGACCAGCGCGAGCGAGCGCGCGAACGGCACCAGCGAGCCCTTGGTGAGCGAGTAGATCGGGCTGAACGGCGAGCCGACCAGTGCCGAGGTCGACGAGGTCATCGAGATCGCGCCGCGGCCGGCCTTGAGCAGGTCGAAACCCAGGGTGCAGGTGTAGTACGCGCTCTTGACGTTGACGTCGATGTTCTTCTCCCACTGCGCGTCATCGACCTCGATACCCGCCGGGCCGGGCATCCCGACCTGCGCGTGCAGGCCGTGCAGCACGCCCTTCTCGCTGCGGATCCGGTCGAACAACGCGTTCAGGCTGGCCTTGTCGGTCGCGTCGACCTGCTGCGACGTGGCGTTGCCGCCGGCCGCCGTGATCTCCTTCGCGACGCCCTCGGCGGCGTCGCCGGCCAGGTCGGCGACGTAGACGTACGCGCCCTCCTCGGCCAGCCGCAGGGAGATGGACCGGCCCATGCCGGATCCACCGCCGACGACAGCGACGATGCGGTCTTCGAAGCGGTGTGTCATGGTCTTCCCTTTCTCAACGTCGCTGGTCGAACGAGCGGCCGAGCAGTTCCGAGACGATCCTGATGCGCTGCATCGCCGGGGTGCCACCGGCCAGCGCCCAGCCATGCGAGTCACGGTGGAGCCGTTCGATGCCGAACTCCTCCGTGTAGCCATTGCCGCCGTGCAGCTGCATGGCCAGATCGGTGACCCGTTTCGCCATCTCGTTCGCCGTGCACTTGGCGAGCGAGACCTCCAGCGAGTCGGGAAGGCCGTCGCCGAAGTCGGCGGCGGCGCGCCGGATCAGCAGCCGCGCGGCCTCGACCTGCAGCAGCATGTCCGCGAGCGTCATCTGCACGCTCTGGAACTCGATCAGCGGCTTGCCGAACTGGGTGCGTTCCTGCACGTAGCGCTTGGTGCGGTCGAGCGCGGCCTGTCCGATGGCCAGGCTCATGGTCGCGTTGCCGAGCCGTTCGATCGAGAACGCGCCGAACAGCTCGCGGAAGCGGCCGGGGCCGATGACGATGTTCTCCTCGGGCACCTCGACGTCGTCGAACAGCACGTCGGCGGACGGGATGCCGCGGAAGCCCATCAGGCGTTCGCGCTGGCCGAAGCTCACGCCGGGCCGGTCGGCCTCCACCAGCACCGCGCCGATCGCCTTCGAACCGGGCGCGTCGTTCATCCGCGCGTAGACGAGGTAGTAGTCGGCCTCGCTGCCGTTGGAGATCCAGCGCTTGCCGCCGTTGACCACGACCTTGCCGCCGGCTTTCACCGCCCTGGTCTTCATGTCCGTCGCGGCCGAGCCCGCGTCCGGTTCGGAGATCGCGACGGCCAGCGTGCTCTCGCCACGGATGATCGGCCGCAGGAAGCGCTCGCCCTGCTCCTCCGTGCCCAGCCGCGCCACGACCTGCGCGGGACCAGTGTTGGACTCGAAGACCTGGAACGCCGCCGGGCGACATTCCTTGGCGAGTTCCTCGATCACGGTCAGCGCGTGCTGGAGCGGAGCGCCCCCTCCGCCGTACCGTTCGGGGAGTGCGATGCCGAGGAAGCCGAGCTCACCGAGATAGCGGCGTTCCTCGTGCGGGAAGGCGGTCCTGTCCCGGTCCCACTCCTCGGCCTTCGGCGCGTAGCGCTCGACCGCGAGCTTCGCGGCGACCTCCTTGAGCGCCCGCTGCTCGTCGGCATCGACCACCGATTCCACAGGCTCCACCCTCTTTCGTAGTAATCATCATCATAGTCTTGCCGGGATTGCGGTCAAGCTTGCTCGATGAGGGCCCGGCTGTGCAAGATGTTCCTGGTTATCATCATCATAGATTTGAGGAGGCGCCAGATGGGCCGGGCAGTCATCGTCGACGCGGTCCGCTCCCCGATGGGACGCGGCAAGGCCACGGGCGCGCTCGCCGGCGTCCACCCCGTTGACCTGCTCGCGCAGGTCCTGTCCCAGCTCGTGGCCCGCAACGATGTGGATCCCGGGCTTATCGACGATGTGCTCGTCGGCTGCGTCGGGCAGAACGGCGAGCAGTCCGCGACCCCCGGCCGGCAAGCCGTGCTCGCGGCCGGATTCCCCGTGCACGTCCCGTCGGTGACGATCGAGCGCAAATGCGGGTCGGGCCAGCAGGCGCTCGATTTCGCCGTGCAGGGCGTGACGGCCGGGGCGTACGACATCGCGATCGCGGCCGGGGTGGAGTCGATGAGCCGGGTGCCGATGGGCTCGGCCCGCGGCGACGCCGACCCGTTCGGAGCGGGTGTCCGGGCTCGTTTTCCCGATCTGGTGCCGCAGGGCATCTCGGCGGAACTCGTTGCGGCGAAATGGAAACTGACCCGCGAGGAGCTGGACGAGTACTCGGCTCGCTCACACGCGCGGGCCGCCGCGACATCCTTCGGAGACGAGATCGTGCCGATCACGACGCCGTCCGGGGTGGTCACCGCCGACGAGACGATCCGCGAGGGCACCACCGCAGCCCGGCTGGGTGAGCTGAAACCTGCCTTCGCACGCGAGCCCTACCTGGCGCGGTTCCCCGAGCTGGACTGGCTGATCACGGCGGGCAACTCGTCGCAGATCACCGACGGCGCGAGCGCGCTGCTGGTGATGTCCGAGGAGAAGGCGACGGAGCTGGGTCTGCGGCCGCGAGCCGCGGTGGTCGCGACCGCGGTGGTCGGCGACGATCCGACGCTCATGCTGACCGGCCCGATTCCGGCCACCCGCAAGGTACTCGCCCGGTCGGGCATGTCCGTTTCGGACATCGCGGCATTCGAGGTCAACGAGGCCTTCGCCCCGGTTCCGCTGGCGTGGCAGCGGGAGATCGGGGTGCCGGACGAGGCACTGAACCCGTGTGGCGGGGCGATCGCGCTCGGGCATCCGCTCGGCGCGTCCGGGGCGCGACTGGCGACGACGTTGCTGGGGCATCTGGAACGGACCGGCGGCCGGTACGGGCTGCAGACGATGTGCGAGGCCGGCGGCATGGCCAACGCGATGATCATCGAGAACCTGACGGGAGAGAAATGAAGCTGGACAACTCGTGGGCGGTCGTCACCGGAGGCGCGTCGGGGCTCGGCCTCGCGACCGTGCGCCGATTCCTCGAACGTGGTGTGCCGACGGTGATCGTCGACTTGCCGACCTCGGACGGCGAGCGGGTCGCGAAGGAGGTCGGCGCCGTGTTCGGCCCGGCTGACGTGGCCGATCCGGACGCCGTGAACGCCGCGCTGGACCTCGCCGACGGGCCGATTCGCGCCCTGGTGCACTGCGCCGGCCGCGGCGGGACGGTGCGGGTCGTGGAGCGGGACGGGCAGCCGGGTTCGCTGGAGATGTACGAGTCCATCGTGCGCACGAAC
>Ga0164243_10001894_pt1 | contig 35076 bp, 28 predicted proteins | sample OricompcompostOP_FD_108781 | JGI IMG/M metagenome (GOLD analysis project Ga0164243, IMG submission 108781) | Organic Plus compost microbial communities from Emeryville, California, USA - Original compost - Organic plus compost (OP) | ecosystem: Engineered > Solid waste > Mixed feedstock >...
ACCGGCTTCGGCTTCCTCGGCCGCGAGGCGGGGCTGCCGATCGGCGAGCACGTCATCGACTACTCGCCGACCGACACCTACGCGCGCGCGCTGCTGGTCGGCGTGCTGAACACGCTGAAGGTGTCGGTGATAGGGATCGTGCTGGCCACCATCATCGGCACAGCGATCGGCATCGCGCGCCTGTCGCGCAACTGGCTGCTGGCGAGGCTCGCCTCGGTCTATGTCGAGGTGATCCGCGACCTGCCGCTGCTGCTGCAGCTGCTGTTCTGGTACGCGATCCTGCAAAGCCTGCCGGGACCGCGCCAGGCGCTGCACCCGATCGGCGGCGTCTATCTCTCCAATCGCGGCCTGCTGCTGCCCGGCCTGGTCTGGGAGCCGGGCTTCACCTGGGCGGTGGTGGCCTTCCTGCTGGGGCTGGCCGTCAGTCCCTGGCTGTCGCTGGCGGTGCTGGGGCTTTACGCGCTGTCTTTCTGGAAAACCTGGCGCGGGCTGCGCGGCCAGCCGATGGCGGGCCGGCAGGCGGCGCTGCTGACGCTGGCCAAGATCCCCAACCTTTGGGGTATGCTGAGATATTTCCGTCGCCGCCGCCGGGGCGACGCCATGCATATTATCGAGTATAAATAGGAGTTTGCCATGACCTCGGACCTGCGCGTCGGCATTATCGGGGCCGGCTATATCGCGTCATGGCACGCCGATGCGATCAAGGCGGCGCCGGGTGCGCGGCTGGTCGCCATCTGCGATCCCGCCCTTGACGCGGCCGAGGCGCTGGCCTCCAGCCACGGCGTTGCTGCCTTTGCCGACCTGGACCAGATGATCGCGGCGGGTGTTTGCGACGTGGTGCATGTCCTGGCGCCGCCCGACCTGCATCGCGACCTGGCGGTGCGGTGCCTGCACGCCGGCCTGCATGTGCTGGTCGAAAAGCCCGTGGCCCTGTCGGTGGCCGAACTCGACGAGATGCAGGCCGCGGCCCAGGCCGCCGGCCGCCAGCTTGGCGCCTGCCACAACTTCCTGGGCCTGCCGGGTTACGAAAGGCTGAAGCGGACGGTGCAGGCGGGCGATCTGGGCCTGGTTTCCAGCGCGCAGGTCAATTGGGCGCTGCCCTTGGTGCCGCTGCGCTCGGGGCCTTATGGGCTGTGGATGCTGCGGCAGGTGCAGAACCTGCTGCTGGAGCTTGGCCCGCATCCCTTTTCCTTTGCCGTGGACCTGTTCGGACCCTTGGAGGTCGAACATGTCAGCCTGGGCCAATGGATCACCCTGCCCGGCGGCGAGCGGCGGCCGCAAAGCTGGCGCATCCTGGCCCGCGCCGGCAAGGTGGACGTGACCATCGCCCTGTCGCTGGTCGAGACATTCGACGACCGCTCGGTGACGCTGCGCGGCTCGTCCGGCATGGCGCGGCTGGACTATGCGGCGGATGCGCTGGTGGTCAGCCGCGACAATACCGCCGATCTGGTGCTGAACCCGCTGGTCAAGGAACTGTCCCGCGCTGGCGCGCATCTGCGCGAGGGGGCGCGGAACGCCCTGCGCCAGGCCGCCTCGCTGAACCAGAAAAGCCCCTATGGCCTTAGCTTTCGCGCCACCGTCGCGGCATTCTACGACGCCGTCCGCGCCGGCCGGCCCGATCCGCGCTTTGCCCCCGCCTCGGCCCGCGCGGTGATGCAGGGGATCGAGGATGCGCTGGCCCGCCTGCCCGACCTGCCCGCGGTTCCGGCCCGGCCCGCGGGCACGCCGCAGCCGCGGGTCATGGTGATCGGCGGCACCGGCTTCATCGGCCGCAACCTGACCCGGCACCTGGTCCGGCGCGGCCATGACGTGCGCGTGCTGTCGCGTGGCCGCAGCGGCCCCTTCGCCGACATCGCCGACCATGTCGAGACGCTGGGCGTGTCGCTGCGCGACGAGGACGGGCTGGCGGCGGCCATGCAGGGCATGGATTGCGTCTTCAACCTGGCGAAATCCACCGACAAAAGCTGGCAGGCGGCGCTGGAAAACGATGTGGCCACGACCGAGCGCATCGGCCGCGCCGCGATCCGCGCCGGCGTCGGGCGGCTGGTCCATACCGGCACCATCGCCTCCTACGATATGTCCGACCCGGCCCGCACCATCACCGAGGCCAGCGATTTCGGCCGGATGGACAGCCGCAACATCTATGCCCGCTCCAAGGCCGAGGGCGAGCGGCGGCTGGCCGCCATGCAGGCGCAGGGGTTGCGGCTGGTCATCGCCCGGCCCGGCATCGTGCTGGGCGACGGCGGGCCGTTGCAGCATTGGGGCATCGGCCGCTGGCATGGCGCAGGCGCGGTCAGGCTGTGGGGCAATGGCCGCAACATCCTGCCCTTCGTGCTGGCCTGCGACGTGTCAGAGGGGCTGATCGCGATGATGGAGCGGGACGAGGCACTTGGCGAAAGCTTCAACCTGATCGGTGAGCCGATGGCCTCGGGGCGCGACTATTTCGCGGCCATCTATCGCCGCGGCGGGGCGCGGATCCGGGTCAGCGGCTCGAACCTGACCGCGCTTTGGGCGGCGGATGCGGTCAAACAGGGGCTGAAACGCCATGCCCTGCGGCAAAGGGGCGCCGCGCCGGCCTCGCTGGCGGATTGGCGGTCGCGCGGGCACCTGTCGGCTTTCGACAATGCCAAGCCCAAGCGCCTGCTGGGCTGGACGCCGGAATCCGACCGCGACGCCTTTTGGCGCCGCGCCATCGACGAGGCGCATCTGTTCTGGTGATCGGACCGCCCCGCAGGTGCCGCGGCTTTGCAAGAACGCCGGCTTTCGCCCTTTACGGCGGCGCCAGCCCGGTCAGGGGCTGGGTGCTGACCACCTCCCAGACCAGCTCCTGCATACGCCGCGCCAGCTCCGGCGAAGGCGCATCGGCGGCGCTGCCATCGGCGCGCATCAGCATATGCGGCAGACCGACCGGGGACTGGCCGTAAAGCACCGCGTAATGGGTCAGCGCCACCAGATAGGCGCCCAGGTCGTTGGGATGGATGGGGTCCGGCGTGCCGTCGGGGTTGCGGGCAAACAGGTCCTCGCGCGATGCCAGTTCGGCGATGCCGCCCTTGGCCTCGGCCTCGGCGACCAGCCGGGCCATGACCTGCCCGGCAGGGATCAGCCAGACCGGCTTGCCGGCGGCGCGTGCGGCGGGCCAAAGCAGGCCGGGTTTCCACAGCGTTTCCAGATCCTGGGGCAGGCGCGACAGCCAGTCCGGCTGGTCGTCCAGCGCATGCCAGCTTTCGTAAAGAAAGATCTGCCCGCCGGGATTGGCCGCCGCCGCCTTTGCCGCCCATTTTCCGGCGTAAAGCGGGCTTTCCTTGTATTGGATGGCGTCCTGAAGCCGCACCATCTCGGTCATGACAAAGGCGTCGTAATCGCCGCTGGACAGAGCCTCATGGGCCTCGCGATGGCGGGGGGTGGCGTTTTCCTGGTCAAAGCCGTTGATCGCATCGCGCCCCTGGAAATGCTCGCGCAGCGCGGTGCCCCAGCCCAGTTGCAGGGCATAGTCATGCCCGGCCCCGGCCAGTTGCGCCAGCATGGCCGGCATGTCCCGGCCGACCAGGCTGTGGCCCAGGTGATAGACCCGCAGCGACCCTTGCGGCAGCGCCCGGCCGCCCTGGTAAAGCGCCTGCACATCGGCGCCGTCGTCGGGCGCGGTTCCCTGCGCATGGCGCCAATAAAACAGCGCCGCCAGGGCGCCCACCACCAGCAGGGCAAGCAGGTAACGCATCTTCATCCCCTTCCCGGACCTTGGGACAGGAATAGCAAAAAAGCCGCCGCCCCGAAAGGCAGCGGCCGTTCCGCATCGCTTTTGCCCCCGGCTTACGCGCGGGCGTGGTTCTTGCGGTTCCAGCGGATTGAGGACCACAGCGAAATGCCGATCAGCGTCGCGCCGCCCAGGCCGGTGATGACCTCGGGGATATGCAGCAGCGGCTGGACGAACATGATCACCGACAGCGCGATGATGGCGTAGAAGGCGCCATGTTCCAGGAAACGATATTCGGCCAGCGTCCCGCGCTCGACCAGCATGATGGTCATGGAACGCACATACATGGCGCCGATGCCCAGGCCGATGGCGATGACGAACAGGTTATGGGTCAGCGCAAAGGCCCCGATCACGCCGTCGAAGCTGAAGGACGCGTCCAGCACTTCCAGGTAAAGAAAGGCGCCGATGCCCCCCTTGGCCCCGGCCTGCAAGGTCTGCTGCGAACTGTCCAGCAGGCCGCCCAGCACCTCGACCAGAAGAAAGGTCAGAAGGCCCCAGATCGCGGAATGGAAAAAGACCTGCGCCTCGGCCTCGCCCAGGAAGCGCGAAAAGATCAGCACAGTGACCAGGACCACCGCGACCTCGATGCCGCGGATGGTGGCGTAACGCTGCATCCGGTCTTCCAGCCAGCGCACCCAGTGGACGTCCTTTTCATGGTCGAAAAAGAAGCTCAGGCCCACCATCATCAGGAAGGTGCCGCCGAAGGCCGCGATCGGCAGATGCGCGTCATGCATGATCCGCGAATATTCGTCGGGCTGGCTGGCGGCCAGGACCAGCGCCTGCCACGGGCCGATATTGGCGGCGATGACCACGATCAGCAGCGGAAAGACGACCCGCATGCCGAAAACCGCGATGACGATGCCCCAGGTCAGAAAGCGACGCTGCCATTTCGGCGTCATCTCTTTCAGCTTGTTGGCATTGACGATGGCATTGTCGAAGGAAAGCGAGATTTCCAGCACCGCCAGCACGGCGCAGATGAAAAAGACCGTCATCATGCCGCCGACATTGCCGGTCGTCTGCCATCCCAGCACCGCGCCCAGCCCCAGGCCAAGCACGGTGACGATAAAGGACCATTTGAAATAATGCAGGGTCGGACGATGGCTTCCATTCGTCGATCCCCCCGCGGGCGGAGTGTTTCCTTGCTGCATGTTCAGAACAGGTTCCAGGCGGCTGGTCAAAGATCGATGCCGACATCACGGACGTGCCGCCACGTCCGCCAGAGGGGCCCGGACATCAAACTGCGTTCACGCGCTGCGTGAACGCTGCGAAGATGGCGAATCCGGCTCATGATTGCAAGGGTTGCGTATCGTTTCCGGCATTTTCCCCGCCATTCGCCGCCGGCAGGGCGATGCGCGCCAGCAGCCCGCGCCCGCCCGCCCCCGCCTCCAGGGTCAGCCGGCCGCCGAACAGGCTGGCGATTTCCAGTGCCACGGGCAGGCCCAGCCCCATGCCGGGCCCCGCCGTCCGGCCGCGGGCAAAGCGGCTGACCGCCGCGGCGCGCGCCTCGGGCGGGATGCCGGGGCCGTTATCCTCGACCTCCAGCACCGCGTCGCCGCCCGCGCGCCCGACCCGCACCGTCACCACCGCCGCACGCCCGGCATGCGACAGCGCATTCGAGACCAGGTTGCTCAGCGCCTCGCCCAGCAGCAACGGCTCGGCCCGGACCGTGATCGGCCCCTCGCCCTCGAAGCCCAGGTCGATGCCGGCCTCGGCGGCGGCAGGAATATGTTCGGCGGTCAGGTCGCGGGCCAGCGCCGCCAGGTCCAGCGGCGCGGCCAGCGCGGCCCCCTCGGCAGCATCGACCCTGGCCAGCAGCAGCAATTGCGCCAGGATGCGTTCGGCATGGGCCAGGGCCGCATCGCCCTTGGCCGCGGCCGCCTGTGCCTCGGGCAGGGCGGCGGCGCGCGCCGCCAGCGCCAGCTGGGTGCGCACCACCGCCAGCGGCGTGCGCAGTTGATGCCCGGCATTGCCGGTAAAGTTGCGCATCCCGTCCAGCGCCCATTCCAGCCGCCGCATGAAGCCGTTGACCGTGCCGACCAGGCCGCGCACCTCGGAGGGCACGGGCGTCTTGATCGGGCTCAGGTCGCCGGGGCTGCGGGCGGCGATTTCATCGCCCAACCGGTAAAGCGGGCGCAGGGACAGCGTGACCGCGATCCAGACGATCAGCGCCGCGCCGCCGATCATCACCACCAGCCGCAGGGCCGAGCGCATCAGGATTGCCCGCGTCAGTTCGCGCCGGGCCTTGGTCGTCTCGGCCACGGTCACGACAAAGGGCACCTCGTCGATCCCGGTCGAGGCGGCGCGGGCCAGGCTGGCGACCCGCACCGGCTCGCCCCGGAACAGATCGTCGGCATAGGCCGGCCCGCCGCCCGGCCGCGCCGGTGCCATCGGCAGGTCGCCATAGCCGGTGACGATATGGCCGGGCGGGCCGTCCACGCGATAGAAGACCCGGTCCTGCGCGGCCGAACTGAGCATTTCCAGCGCGCCATAGGGGATCTCGATGGCGATATGCCCGTCCTCGTCCAGCGAGGCGCGTTCCGCGATCACCAGGGCCGATCCGGCCAGCACCCGGTCGGCCAGCGCATTGGCCATGCGCACCGCCTCGCGCCAGGTGTCGATCAGCGCCGCGGTGCCCAGCGCCAGCGTCCCCATGAGCAGCCAGCCCAAGAGCCGGCGGCGCAGGGAAAACGGCCGCCGGATCACGGCTGCGCCCGGTCGAGGAAATAGCCGATGCCGCGCGCCGTCCTGACCGTCAGCCCGGCCGGCGCCAGCCGCTTGCGCAGCCGGCTGACATATTGCTCGATCGCATTGGCGGACAGGTCGTCCTCCAGCGAGGTCAGGGATTGCACGATGCTGTCGCGCGCCACCACCTTGCCGGCACGCATGATCAGCAGTTCCAGCAGCCCGCGTTCCCGCGCCGGCAGGTCCAGCGGCTGGCCCGCCAGCAGAAAGCTGCGCGCGGTCTGGTCCAGCACCAGGTCGCCAAAGCTGACGGTGGAATTGCGCAAGCCCGCCTGCCGGCGCAGCAGCGAGCGGATGCGCGCCTCGAACTCGCCGATGTCGAAGGGCTTGATGAGATAGTCGTCGGCACCCAGGTCCAGGCCGCGCACCCGCTCTTCGGGGGCGCCGCGCGCGGTCAGGATCATCACCGCCGCCGGGTTGCGCCGCGCCCGCATCGCCCGCAGCACCTCCAGCCCGTCCATCTGCGGCAGGTTCAGGTCCAGGATCACCAGATCGAAGCTTTCCGCCGCCGCCAGCGCCTCGGCCGAGGCGCCGTCATGGACCACGTCCACCGCATAGCCCGATTGCTGGAGGAGCGCGGTCAGCCCCTCGGCCAGCGACAGATTGTCCTCGACAAGCAGGATGCGCATGGTTTCCTCCCCGGCCCGCAGCCTAGCGGCGCCCGGCGGACTTGTGAACGGGCTGCCGCTTTGGCAAAATCGCCGATCATGTGCCTGCCAGCCCGCCTTCTGCCTGCCATCGCCGCCGCAGTTGCGCTGTGGGCGGGTGCGGCATCGGCGCAAGTGACGCTGTTTTCCGCCCCGCAGGGCAAGGGCCAGGAGCTGTCGGTCTATTCCTCGCTCGACGACGATCTGGCCGCGCCGCTGATCGCGGCGTTCCAAAGCCGCAATCCCGACGTGGCCGTGCGCTATGAAAACCTGCTGACGACCGAACTGCACGACCGTATCGTGGCCGAGACGCAGGCGGGCGGCGGGACGGCGGATTTCGCCTTTTCCTCGGCCATGGATTTGCAGGTCAAGCTGGCCAATGACGGCTTCGCCCGCCCGGTCCAGACGCCGGACACCCCCGACTGGCCCGGCTGGGCGAACTGGCGCGACACCGCCTATGCGCTGACCTTCGAGCCTGCCGTCTTTGCCTATCACAAGCCCAGTTTCGCCGGACGGGAACCACCCGCCACCCGCGCCGACCTGATGCGCTGGATGGCCCGGCACCCGGACGAGGCCCGGGACCGGGTCGGCACCTATGACGTGGCGCGTTCCGGCGTGGGCTATCTGTTCCTGGCTCGCGACCAAGAGCTTTATCCCGGCATCTGGTCGGTGGTGCAGGCGATGGGCCGGGCGGGGGTGCAGCAATTCCCCACCTCGGCCGCGCTTTTGGAGCGGATCGCCGACGGGCGGCTGGCGGTGGGCTACAACCTGCTGGGCTCTTATGCCTCGGACTGGGCGCGGCGCCATCCCGATGTCGGGGTAATCCTGCCGCGCGATTTTACCGTGGTGGTATCACGCGTGGGGCTGGTGCCGGCGGCGGCGCGCCGGCCGCGGCTGGGCGCGGATTTCCTGGCCTTCCTGATGTCGCCCGAGGGGCAGGGCCTTTTGTCGCGCACGCTGCGGCTTTCGGCCGTCAGCCTGGAGGTCGCGGGCCAGCCCGGCCCCGCCGGCGGCATGCAGGACCTGGCCGGGCTGCGGCTGAAGCCGGTGCCGGTCAGCCCCGGCCTGCTGGCCTATCTGGACCAGGCGACGCGGGCCAGGCTGCTGGCGCGCTGGGACAGGGCGCTGGCCGGGGAATGATTTTCGCCGCCGTGTCAGGTCCATGACAGCTTTCTGTGCTGGAAAGGGCCAGGGCCCGCCTGCGCGCGGGCCTGCGGAGGGTGCCCGCATTCCGGGAGAGATGCGGGCGACAGCCAGAAAAACGGATAACGGGGCCGGCGCCGATGCGCCCGGTCCGATGCGGAGGAAGACCATGAAGCAATTCGTTCTTGCCAGCCTGTTTGCGGCGGCCACGGCCCTGCCGGCCATGGCCGATTACACCATCATCGCCCCGGCCAATCCCGGCGGCGGCTGGGACCAGACCGCCCGCACCATGCAGACGGTGATGCAGGAAGAGGGCATCTCGCCCTCGGCCCAGGTCCAGAACGTGCCCGGCGCCGGCGGCACCATCGGCCTGGCGCAATTCGCCAGCCAGAACAAGGGCAATCCCGATGCGCTGATCGTCGGCGGCTATGTCATGGTCGGCGCCATCCTGACCAACAATTCGCCCGTCTCGCTGAAGGACGTGACCCCCATCGCCCGGCTGACCGGCGAATACGAGGCGATCGTGGTTCCCGCCGCCTCGTCCATCCAGGACATCCAGGACTTGGTCGAGGCGCTGAAGGCCGATCCCGGCGCGGTCAGCTGGGCCGGCGGTTCGGCCGGGGGCACCGACCATATCGCCGTGGGCCTGATCGCCAAGGCGGCCGGCGTCGATCCGACCAGGATCAACTATATCGCCTATTCCGGCGGCGGCGAGGCGCTGGCGGCGATCCTGGGCAACCAGGTGACGGCCGGCATTTCCTCGCTGGGTGAGTTCGAGGCCCAGATCCAGGCCGGCACCCTGCGCCTTTTGGCCGTGTCCTCGCCCGAGCGGCTGGAGGGCGTCGATGCGCCGACCCTGCAAGAGGCCGGGTTGGACGTGGTGCTGGAAAACTGGCGCATGGTCGCGGCCGCGCCGGGCCTGTCGGACGAACAGAAAGCCAAGGTGACGGCCGATATTGAGAAGATGGCGAAATCGGAAAACTGGCAAAAGCAACTGGCCGACAAGGGTTGGATGGATACCTGGCTGGCCGGTCCCGAATTCGAGGCCCAGCTTGAAAAGGATGTCGCCGCGACCGAGGCGATCCTCAAGGATATCGGTCTGGTGAAATGAGCACGACCGGACATGAACCGCAGCGCCGCCGGGACACGGCGGCGCTGATCATCGCGGCCGGGCTGGTGGCGGTCGGCGGCGTGATGCTGTGGGACAGCTCGCGCCTGGCCGATCTGGGCGGCTATTCCGGCGTCGGCCCCGCCAGCGTGCCGCGCGTCGTGGGCCTGGCGCTGATGGGGCTGGCCGCCTGGACCGCCATCGAGGCATGGCGGGGCGATTTCCCGCAGCGGCCGGCGCAGAACAGCGCGCCGGTCCTGTGGATCGTCGCGGGACTGGCCGCGCAGTTGATGCTGCTGCATGTCATGGGCTTTTCCATCGCCACGGGCGTCCTGTTCGCCTTTACCGCGCGGGCTTTTGGCAAGCGCAACCTGGCGATGACAATTCCCATCGGCATCGTCTTTGCCTTCGTGGTCTGGGCGGTCTTTTCGCAACTCCTGATGCTGCATTTGCCCGCCGGGCCGCTTGAGCATCTGGTCTTTCCGCGGGGCTGAGCCATGAGCGCCTTTGATTTCCTGCTTCAAGGGCTCGGCACCGCCGCCGACCCGATGATGCTGCTTTATGCGCTGATCGGCGTCACGCTGGGCACCGCGGTCGGCGTGCTGCCCGGCATCGGCCCGGCGCTGACCGTGGCGCTTTTGCTGCCCGTGACCTACCGGCTGGACCCGGCCGGTTCGCTCATCATGTTCGCGGGCATCTATTACGGCGGCATGTATGGCGGCTCGACCACCTCGATCCTGCTGAACACGCCGGGCGAAAGCGCCTCGATCATCACCGCGCTGGAGGGTAACAAGATGGCCCGCAAGGGCCGCGGCGGCCCGGCGCTGGCCACCGCCGCCATCGGGTCCTTCATCGCCGGGCTGATCGCGACGCTGCTGCTGGCCTTTCTGGCGCCCTGGATCGTCAAGGTGGCGCTGGTCTTTGGCCCGCGCGAATATTTCGCGCTGATGGTGCTGGCCTTCGTCACCGTCTCGGCCGCCTTCGGCGATTCGGCGCTGCGGGGCCTGACCTCGCTGTTCCTGGGCCTGGCCCTGGCCTGCGTCGGCATCGACCAGTTGACCGGCCAGGCGCGGCTGTCTTTCGGCGTGCCGGAGCTGCTGGACGGGATCGAGGTGACGACCATGGCCGTCGCCATGTTCGCGGTGGGCGAGGCGCTGTTCATCGCCGGGCAGCACGGGCAACAGGAGGACGAGGTGACGGCGGTCAAGGGCTCGGTCTGGATGAACCGCAGCGATTGGGCGCGGTCGTGGAGGCCCTGGCTGCGCGGCACGGTCATCGGCTTTCCCATCGGCGCCATGCCGGCGGGCGGGGCCGAGATCGGCACCTTCCTGTCCTATGCGGCCGAAAAGAAGCTGACCCGCCACCCCGAGGAATTCGGCGAGGGCGCCATCGAGGGCGTCGCCGGCCCCGAGGCCGCCAACAATGCCAGCGCCGCCGGCACGCTGGTGCCGCTCTTGACGCTGGGCCTGCCGACCTCGGCCACGGCGGCGATCATGCTGGCGGGGTTCCAGCAATTCGGGCTGCAACCCGGCCCCTTGCTTTTCGCCACCAATCCCACCCTGGTCTGGGGGCTGATCGCCAGCCTGCTGATCGCGAATGCCATGCTTTTGGTGCTGAACCTGCCGCTGATCGGGCTGTGGGTAAAGCTGCTGGCGGTGCCGAAACCCTGGCTTTACGCCGGCATCCTGCTGTTTGCGACGCTGGGCACCATCGGCGCCAACCCCTCGTCCTTCGAGTTGGGAATGCTGTTGGGCTTTGGCGTGCTGGGCTATGTGATGCGGCTTTTCGGCTATCCGATCGCGCCCATCGTGGTCGGGCTGATCCTGGGCCCGATGGCCGAACAGCAATTGCGCCGGGCGCTGTCGATCAGCCAGGGCGACTGGACGACGCTTCTGCAATCGCCCATCGCCGCCGCGCTTCTGGGCATCGCCGCCCTGGCGCTGATCGTGCCGCTGATCCTGCGCGCCCGCGGCAAGGGCGAGATGCTGAGCCAATTGGCCGGCGAAGAGGACTGACCCCGCCCGGCCCGCCAAGGGCCGGGTCCCCCTGTGCTGGGGCCATATGCTGGAGGCCATGTGCTGGCGTCATGGCCGCCTTGTTCTTTGCTGCATTGCAGAGAGTTCCGGTTGCGCCCATTTGTCTGTCATCGAGAAATTCGATGAACACCAAGCACAGGCAAAAAAATGCAACGCGCCTTTCATTCCATCGCCTCGGCCCTGTCCACCCTGCGGGCCGCCATCGCCGTCGCCTCGGCGGCGGAAATGCATCGCCGCCCCGCGGCTGCCGACCTGCGCCGGCTGGGGATCGACGAAGCGAAATTCGCCTCTATCCAGCTCTGATCGCACCTGCGTCAAAACGTCCCGCTGCGCCTTGGCGCATCGGTCCGGCCCTTGCCAGGATTTTGTCCATATCGTCTGCTTGCCGCTGCGCGAATCACGGGGGCAGGCATGGATGCGGACGGTGAGGATGACGGCCTGACCCACGGCATGACCGGACAAGGCGGGGGCGGCCCTTCATGGGCATCCTGATCGTCTCGGTCCTGGTGGCGATGCTTTGCGCATTGGCCGGTTGCCTGCTCGGGTTTTGCGGCCCCGGCATCTTGCTGCTTTATGCCGGGGTGGGCATGGTGACGCTGTTCGCCCTGGCGCTGCTGCGCCATGCGCGCTGCAAACCCGCCGCGCCACGGATATCCGCATCCCCCGACGGGCAAGACGCCGACCGGGTGCCCTGACCGCGGCGGCGCCCGCATCGGCCGGTCGGCCCCCGCCCTGGCATGGCCCGCCCGCGGTCGGATGGCGCCGCGCAAGGGCCCGGCTATCGCAGCGGCCCGCTTTCCGGCCGCCTCCGGGGCGCCGTCGCCTTCCGATCCGCCCTCCGATCCGGCCCCCAATCCAGTTGGCCAAGCTGGTCCAGGAAAGCCGCCTCGTCCTCGAGACAGCGCAGGTCCAGCAGAAACCTGCCCTTGTGGATGCGGCCGATCACCGGCAGGGGCAGGTCGCGGAATGCCTGCGCAAGGCAGGCGACCGACACCGCGCCGGTTTCGGCGAATGCCAGGCCGGCGCTTGGCAACAGGTCCACCGGCCGCGCACCGCTGCCGATCTGGCTGAGACAATCCACGACCGCGACATCCGCCAGCCCCGACAGCGCGGCGCGCACCGGCGGACAAAGCCGGCGAGCCAGCGCCCGGATTTCGCCCTGCGGCCGGGTCAGCAGGCGCAGGGTCGGGATCTCGGACCGGGCGCGGTCCGGGTCGCCATGGGCCTGCAACGTCGCGGTCAGCGCCGCCAGAATGATCTTGTCCACCCGCAGCGCCCGTTTCAGCGGATTGGCCCGCATCTGGTCCACCAGCGCGCGCCGGCCGGCGATGATGCCGCATTGCGGACCGCCCAGCAGCTTGTCGCCGCTGAAGGTCACGGCATCGGCACCGTCGCGGATCGCTTGCCGCGCCGTCGGCTCGGGCGGCAGGCCGAAGGCATCGAGGTCAAGCAACGAACCGCTGCCCAGGTCGATCAGCAGCGGAATGCCGTGGCGCCGGGCCAGTGCCGCCAGATCGGCCTGGGGCACCTCGGCCGTGAAACCCTCGATGGCGTAATTGCTGGCATGGACCTTCATGAAGGCGGCGGTATCGGCATTCACCGCATTGGCAAAATCGCGCAGATGGGTGCGGTTGGTGGTCCCGACCTCGTGCAGGCGGCAACCGGCGCGCGCCATCACATCGGGCACGCGAAAGGCGCCGCCGATCTCGACCAGCTCGCCGCGCGACACCACCACCTCGCGGCCCAGGGCCAGGGTGTTCAGCATCAGCAGCACCGCGGCGGCATTGTTGTTGACCACCGTCGCCGCCTCGGCCCCGGTCAGGCAACAGATCAACTCCTCGACATGGCTGTCGCGGTCGCCGCGCCCGCCGCGGTCCAGGTCGTATTCCAGATTGGTCGCATTGGTCATGGCCTGAAACGCGGCCTCGGCGGCGCGATGCGACAGCAGCGCCCGGCCCAGATTGGTGTGATTGACCGTGCCGGTCAGGTTCAGCACCGGCCGCAGCGAAGGCCGGGCCCGCGCCGCCAGCCGCTCGGCGCATTCGGCCAGTACGCCCTCGGGCCCCGGCGCGGCGCCTTGCGCCGCCGCGCGCCGGGCCTGCAACAGCCTGCGCAGCATGTCCACGACATTCTCCCGCCCGTGATGGGCGATCAGGTCCCGCGCCTCGGCCTGGCGCAAAAGCTTGTCGATCGAAGGAAGGGCGCTGCGAGGGTCCATGGCTCTTGCGTGACGGGGTTGGGACGGAAACCGGCAACGGGATCATCTGCAAAAAGGCACATCGCGGGACGCGACCTGCGCCTGCGGCCAGATTGGGTTTTGCGTCCGATGCTGTCAATGATGCCGGGCAGGCCGCGGCCGCCGCCAGGGTCGCGGGGTTATATTGACTAGTATGCAAGTATGGATTATTGACATCGCAGGAGGAGCGACGTGACACACCAACCCAGCATCGACTTCGGGATATCCAGCGCGCAGCAGGTCTATGACTGGCTGCGGGATCTGATCCTGCGCGGCGCACTCGCCCCCGGCGCCCGGCTGAGCGAGACCGAGATCGGCAACCGGATCGGTGTCAGCCGCCAACCCGTGCGCGAGGCATTCATTCGCCTGGCCGCCGACGGGCTGGCCGAGGTGCGCCCCCAGCGCGGCACCTATATCAGCCGCATCTCGATTTCGGCGGTGCTGTCGGCACGGCTGATCCGCGAGGCGGTGGAAAGCGACCTGATCCGCATGGTCGCCGAAAATCCCGAACCCGACCTGATCCCGCGGCTGGACGCGGAAATCGAACACCAGCGCCGCGCCATCGCCCGCGACAATGCCGAGGAATTCGTCAAGCTGGACGACCGCTTTCACCACATGCTGGCGGTGGCGGCCGGACAGGACGCGGTCTGGAGCGTGCTCGAAGGGCTGAAGTCGCAGATGAACCGGCTGCGCTATATCACGGCTCGCACCTTCGACGCGCAAAAGCTGCTGGACCAGCATGCCGGCATCGTTGACGGGCTGCGCCGGAACGATCCCGACGCGGCGGAACAGGCGATGCGCCTGCACCTGCGCGAGCTTCTCAACGACATGCCCGAGATATCGGCCAGCCGCGCCGATCTTTTCATACCATGACCCGCATCATCTGGAGGAGAAGATGACCAAACTCAACCGCCGACAGTTCACGGCGCTTGCCGCGGCAAGCATGATCGCCGCGCCGGCGATCCGCGCCTCGGCCGCCGAGGTCACGCTGAAGCTGGGCCACCTGGCCAACGAACAGAACAGCTGGCACAAGGCATCGCTGAAATTCGGCGAAGAGGTGGCGCGCCTGACCGAAGGCCGCGTCGAGGTCCAGGTCTTTGCCAATGAATCCCTTGGCAAGGAAATCGACGTCATCAACGGCATGCAGCTGGGCACCGCCGACATGACCATCACCGGCGAAAGCCTGCAGAACTGGTCGCCCATGGCCGCGCTCTTGGCGGTGCCCTATGCCTATCCCTCGCTGGAGGGCATGGACCAGGTCGCCTCGGGCGAGATCGGCAAGCAGATCGAGGCCGATATCATCGCCAAGGCGCAGATCCGTCCCATCGCTTATTTCGCCCGCGGCCCGCGCAACGTCACCTCGAACCGCGAGATCGTGATCCCCGAGGACATGAAGGGGCTGAAGCTGCGGGTTCCGAACGTCCCGCTGTTCGTCAAGACTTGGGAAGCCCTTGGCGCGGCCCCCACGCCGATGGCTTTCGGCGAAGTCTTCACCGCGCTGCAGAACGGCACCATCGACGCCCAGGAAAACCCGTTGGCCCTGATCGAATCGGCGAATTTCAACGAGGTGCAGAAATTCCTGAACAAGACCGAGCATGTGCGGTCCTGGATCTATCTCACCATTTCGGAACTCAGCTGGGGACGGCTGTCCGAGACCGACCGGCAGGCCGTGCTGGAAGCGGCCCGGACCGCGCAGGAATACGAGCGCGAACTGTTCCTGGCCGACGAAGAGCGCCTGGCCAAATCCTTGCAGGAAAAGGGCATGGTCTTCGTGGACAGCGACGCGGCCGCCTTTGCCGCCGCCTCGCGCGAAGCGGTGCTGGCCAATGTCGCCGCCGAGATCAAGCCGGTGGTCGAACAGCTTTTCGCCGCCCAGGGCTGATCCTTTCCCGGACAAGCGGCCGGGTTCGTCCCGGCCGCCGCCATTTTTCCGGCCGGCGCATGGCGGCGCGGGCCGGCAGTCGGATTTTCGCATCGAGGAGCAAGATATGACCGCGATCATCCAGGGCATGCGCATCCTGTTGCGGATCGGGACCGGCCTGTCGTTCCTGGTCCTGATGGGTGCGGTGACGGTGCAGGTGCTGGGGCGCAGCGTCATCGGCAGCTCGCCCGTCTGGACCGAAGAGCTGACCCGCTTCGCGCTGCTTTACCTTGCGGGCTTCGGCACCGGACTGGCGCTGTTCACCGGCGATCTGGTGAATGTCGATCTGGTCAGCGAGGGGCTGCCCGGCCGCTGGCCCTGGCTGATGCGGCTGATCTCGGCGGTGCTGGTGCTGATCTTCAGCCTGCTGGCCCTGGGGCCGGCCTGGCACTTTACCCGGATCGGCGCGATGCAGACCTCGCCCGCCATGGGCCTGCCGATGAACTATGTCCATGGCAGCGTGCTGCTGCTCTTGTCGATGCTGGCGCTGGCGGCGGCGCTGCGCATCGTCGGCATGCTGGCCGGATCGACCGACGGCAAGCCCGAAAACCTGGTGGGAGAAGTCGAATGAGCCTTGCCATCCTGGGCCTGACCTTTGTCGCCGGCCTGGTCATGGGCATGCCCGTGGCGGCGACGCTGGGCCTGTCGTCGCTGGCCTATCTGCTGGTCGAGGGGATGCCGCTGGTCGTCATTCCGCAAAAGATGTATGCGGGCATGGACAGTTTCGTGCTGCTTTGCATCCCCGGCTTCATCCTGGCGGGCAACCTGATGAACGGCGGCGGCATCACCGGCCGCATCATTCGCTTTGCCCAGGCCATGGTCGGCTGGATCCGCGGCGGGCTGGCACAGACCAATGTCGCCTCGTCCATGCTGTTCGGCGGCATTTCGGGCACGGCGGTGGCCGATGCCGCCTCGATCGGCGGCATGATGATCCCCGGCATGAAAAAAGCGGGATACCCGGCCGATTTCTCGGCTGCGGTGACGGCTGCCTCATCCACGGTGGGGCCGATCATCCCGCCTTCGGTGCCCATGATCATCGTCGGTTCGCTGGCCGGCATCTCGGTCGGCAAAATGTTCATCGCCGGGGCGATCCCCGGGCTGCTGCTGGGGCTGGCGATGATGGTCACGACCTATATCATCGCCGTGCGCCGCGATTTCCCGCGCCAGCCCTGGCAGGGCTGGGCAGAGCTGTGGGCGTCGTTCCTGGGCGCGTTCTGGGCGCTGGCCATGACGGCGCTGATCGTCGGCGGCATGCTGTCTGGATATGTCACCCCGACCGAGACGGCGGTCGTCGCCTCGATCTACGCCATCGTCGTCGGTGCCTTCGTCTATCGCGAGCTGCCGCTGGCCCAGGTGCCGCGGATCCTGGTGGACAGCGCCGTCGGCTCGGCCGGCATCCTGTGCCTGGTCGGCACCGCCAATGTCTTCGGCTGGATCCTGGTCAGCGAACATATCCCGCAGATGATCGCCGATTCGGTCCTGTCGGTCACCACGAACAAGTTCCTGGTGATCCTGCTGATCAACCTGGTGCTGCTGGTCGTGGGCATGTTCATGGAAACCATCGCCGCGCTGATCATCCTGTTCGTGCCGCTGATGACCTTGGCGCAGGGGGTCGGGATCGAGCCGTTGCATTTCGCGGTCTTTGCGGTGCTGAACCTGATGATCGGGCTGACCACGCCGCCGGTGGGCGTGTGCATGTTCATCTGCGCCAATATCGCCCGGCTGCCGCTGGCACCCGTGATCCGCGCGCTGGTCCCTTATCTGGCCACCAATATCATCGTGCTGCTGCTGGTATCCTATATCCCGGCGATCAGCACCTGGCTGCCCTCGCTGATGGACAAGTGACATGAACCGGGAAATCTGCTGCCGCCTGCATGCGGCCCATGACCTGCGCATCGAACCCCTGCCCGAACCGCAACCCGTCGAGGGCGCCGCCCTGGTCCGCGTCCTGCGCGGGGGCATCTGCGGCTCGGACCTGCATTATTACCACGACGGCGGCTTCGGCCCGGTCCGGGTGCGCGAGCCCATCGTGCTGGGCCACGAGGCGGCCGGCATGGTCGAGGCCGCGCCCGAAGGCTCGGGCCTGGCCGCGGGGCAGCTGGTCGCCCTGTCGCCTTCGCGGCCCTGCGGGCAATGCGAATATTGCCTGGCGGGACAGCCGCGGCATTGCCTGGACATGCGTTTTTCCGGCTCGGCCATGCGGCTGCCGCATGAGAACGGCTTTTTCCGCCACCGGCTCTATCACCCGGTGGCGCAATGCCTTGCCCTGCCGCAGGGGGCCAGCGCCGCCGATGCCGCCGGGGCCGAGCCGCTGGCCGTGTGCCTGCACGCATTGAACATGGCGCCGCCGCTGGCCGGCCAGCGGGTGCTGATCACCGGCGCCGGTCCCATCGGCGCGATCTGCACCGCGCTTGCCCGGCTGCGCGGCGCCGCCGAGATCGTGGTGACCGACGTCCAGGACTTTACCCTGGACATCGCCCGCCGCATGGGGGCCGACCGGGCCGTGAACGTGGCCGAACAGCCCGATGCCCTGGCCGACCTGGCCCAGGGCAAGGGGCGCATCGACATCGTGCTGGAATGCTCGGCCAATCCGCATGCCATCGCGCAGGCGGTCGGCGTGACCCGGCCGCAGGGCACCATCGTCCAGATCGGCGTCGGCGGCACCCTGCCCCTGCCGGTGAACCTGATCGTCGCCAAGGAGTTGCGGCTGGTCGGCACCCATCGCTTCGACAGCGAATTCGCCCAGGCCGTGCGCATGATCGCCGCGGGCCAGATCGACCTGTCGCCCATGGTCACGCAGGTCCTGCCCGCGGCCGAGGCGCAGCGCGCCTTCGACCTTGCCGGCGACCGCAGCCAGGCGGTCAAGGTGCAGCTGGATTTCGGGGCCTGAACCCATGCCGGTGATCACCGAGATCGAGGACCTGCGCCGCCTGCACCGGCGGCGCGTCCCGCGCATGTTCTACGACTATGTGGATGTAGGTGCCTGGACCGGCAGCACCTATCGCGCCAACCGCGCCGATTTCCAGCGCATCCTGTTCCGCCAGCGCGTGGCCCGGAATATCGAGCAGCGCAGCCTGGCCGGCACGATGATGGGCCAGCCGGTCTCGATGCCGGTGGCGCTGGCCCCGGTCGGGCTTTTGGGGATGCAGCACCCGGACGGCGAAATCCACGCCGCGCGCGCCGCGCAGGCCGCCGGCGTGCCCTTTACCCTGTCCACCATGTCCATGTGCTCGCTTGAGGACGTGGCCGCCGCGACCGGCGCGCCCTTCTGGTTCCAGCTCTATACCCTGCGGGACGAGGAATTCCTGGACAATGTCCTGGACCGCGCGCGCCGGGCGGGGGTGACGGTGCTGGTTCTGACCTTGGACCTGACCATCCAGGGACAGCGGCACAAGGACCTGAAGAACCGCATGACCGCCCCGCCCCGGCTGACACTGCCGAATCTGCTCGACATCGCCCTGCATCCCCGCTGGGCGCTGGGGATGCTGCGCACCCGCCGCCGCAGCTTCGGCAATATCGTCGGCCATGCGCGCGGCGTCGTCAGCCTGGGCGACCTGATGGACTGGACCTCGCGCCAGTTCGACCAGCGCCTCGACTGGACGCGGGTCGCCGAAATCGTCCGCAAATGGGGCGGGCCGGTGATCCTCAAGGGCATCAACGACCCCGAGGACGCGCGGCGCGCCCAGGATACCGGCGCCGGCGCGATCCTGGTTTCGAACCATGGCGGGCGCCAACTGGACGGCGCGCCGCCCACCATCCGCACGCTGCCCGCGATCCGCCGCGCCGTCGGGCCGGAATTTCCGCTTTATCTCGACAGCGGCATCCAATCGGGGCAGGAGGCGCTGAAGGCCATCGCGACCGGGGCAGACGGCGTCTTTATCGGCCGCGCCTTCACCTATGGGCTGGGCGCCATGGGGCAGAAAGGCGTCGAGGCGGCGCTGGCCATCCTGCGCCGCGAAATGGACATCACCATGGCGCTGTGCGGCGTCAACGATATCAGGGATTTCGGTCCCGGCTGCCTGTGGTCCGACGATCTCGGCAATACGGCCTGAACGACAAGGAAGAACGGAATGCGACATACCTGGCGCTGGTTTGGTCCCAAGGACCGGGTCTCGATCGACGACATGCTGCAAGCGGGGGTCCGGGGTGTGGTCACGGCCCTGCACCATGTCCCCACCGGCGCCGTCTGGACGCCCGAGGAAATCGCCCGACGGCAGGCCGAGCTGGCCGTGATGCGGGACGGCAGCCCCTCGGGGCTGAAATGGGAAGTCGTCGAAAGCCTGCCCGTCAGCGAATCGATCAAGACCCAGACCGGCGACTGGCGCGAACATGTCGCCAACTGGATCACCTCGATGCGCCACCTGAAGGCCGCGGGGATCGAGGTCATCTGCTACAATTTCATGCCGGTGCTGGACTGGACCCGCACCGACCTGGCCTGGCGGCGCCCGAACGGCGCGCGCTGCATGCGCTTCGATTTCACCGATTTCGCCGCCTTCGACATCCATATCCTGCAACGCCGCGGCGCCGCCGAGGAATTCCCCGACGACATCCGCGAGGAAGCCGCCCGCCGCTTCGCCGCGATGGACGGCGCCCGGTGCGAGCAGCTGGCGGGCAATGTCGTGTTCGGCCTGCCGGGGGCGGCGGAAAGCTTCAGCCTCGACGACGTGCGCGCGCTGCTCGACAGCTATGCCTCGGTGACCGATGCCGTCCTGCGCCGGCATTTCCACGATTTCCTGGAACAGGTCGCCCCGGTCGCGCAGGAGATCGGGGTGCGGCTCTGCTGCCATCCCGACGACCCGCCCTTTGGCCTGCTGGGCCTGCCCCGCGTCATGTCCACCGAGGCGGATTACGCCGAGCGCATGGCCGCCGTGGACCTGCCCGCGAACGGGATCACGCTCTGCTCTGGCTCGCTGGGGGCGCGGCCGGACAACGACCTGCCGGGCATGATGGAGCGGCTGGGCGACCGGGTGCATTTCCTGCACCTGCGCAACGTGCGGCGCGACAGCGATGCCATCCGCGGTTCCTTCTTCGAGGACGAGCATCTGGGCGGCCAGACCGACATGGTGGCGCTGGTCGCGGCGGTGCTGCGCGAAGAGGCCCGCCGCCGCGCCGCCGGCCGCGCCGATGCGACAATCCCGATGCGCCCCGACCACGGCCAGGACATCCTGGACGATATCGGCCGCGGCGGCCAGCCGGGCTATCCCGCCATCGGCCGGCTCAAGGGCCTGGCCGAACTGCGCGGGATCGAGCTGGCGCTGAGCCGCGAGGCACGGCCATGAGCCCGCCCCTGACCGGGCTTGCCGGCCTGCCGCCCGGCGTCGCGCGGCCGGACTATGACCGTGCGGCGCATGGCATCGGCATCCTGCATCTGGGGCTGGGCGCCTTCCACCGCGCGCATCAGGCGGTCTACACCGACGACGCGCTGGCGGCCCAGGGCGGCGACTGGCGCATCCTCGGCGCCAATCTGCGCAGCCGCGACCTGCCCGATGCGATGAATGCGCAGAACGGGCTGTATACCGTGCTGGAACGCTCGGACCGGGACCGGGCGCGGGTGATCGGCGCGCATGGTCCGGCGATCGGCGGCGACGGTGCGGCGATCCTGCGCGCGGCCTGCGATCCGGCCATCCGCATCGTCTCGCTGACCGTGTCGGAAAAGGCCTACGGCATCGACCGGACCGCGATGGATGCGGACCTGTCGCATCCCGCCGTCGCCGCCGACCTGGCCGCGCCACAGGCGCCGCAGGGCGTGCTGGGCATCGTCACCGCCGCGCTGGCCGCGCGCAAGGCTGCCGGCACGGCGCCCTTCACCCTGCTCAGCTGCGACAACCTGCCCGACAACGGCGCGCTGCTGCGGGCGGGCGTGCTGGGCTTTGCCCGGCGTCTGGACCAGGCGCTGGCCGACTGGATCGCGGCGAATGTCGCCTTTCCCGCCACCATGGTCGATCGCATCACCCCGGCCGTGACGCCCGCGACCCTGGCCGATGTCGAGGCGATGACCGGCCATCGCGACCTGGCCTGCGTCGAGACCGAGCCCTTCAGCCAATGGGTGATCGAGGACCATTTCCCCCAGGGACGCCCGGCATGGGAGGCCGGCGGCGCCGAATTCGTCCGCGACGTCCGCCCCCATGAGGCGATGAAGCTGCGCATGCTGAACGGCAGCCATTCGCTGCTTGCCTATGCCGGGCAGCTGCTGGGCCTGGCCCATGTCCGCGACACCGTGGCCGATGCCGGGCTGGCGGCGCTGATCCGCCGGCACATGCGGGCGGCAGGCGCGACCCTGCCGCAGGGCGCGGGGCTGGACCCCGATGCCTATGCCCAGGCGCTGATGGCCCGTTTCGCCAATCCGGCCATCGCCCACCAGACCCGCCAGATCGCGATGGACGCGACCGAAAAGCTGCCCCAGCGCTGGTTCGCGCCCGCCGCCGAACTGCTGGCGCGGGGCGGCGACACCCGGCCCTTTGCCTTTGCCACCGCGACCTGGCTGGCCTGGCTGGCACAGATGGCGGCCCGGGGCACCGTCCCCGACGACCCGCGCGGCGCGGTGCTGCTGGAACTGGCGCAAAAGGCCGGCACGGAGGATGCGGAACTGGTCGGATCGGTCCTGGCCCTGCCGGGGGTGGCCCCTCCGGCCATCGCCGCCGATCCCGGCTTTGCCGGGACCGTCCGGCGGATCCTGACCTCGATCCGCAGCCACGGCCTGCGCGCGGCCATGCAAGCCGAGCTTGCCCCATGACCGGCGGGCTGATCCTGTCGATCGGCGAAGCCATGGTCGAGCTGTCGCATGGCGGCCAGCCCGACCTGTGGCGGCTGGGCATTGCCGGCGACACGCTGAACACGGCCTGGTATCTGCGACGGCTTCTGGCACCGAATTGGCGGCTGGCCTATTTCACCCGCGTCGGCACCGGCGAGTTTTCCAACCGCATGGTCGATTTCCTTGCCGCCGAAGGCATCGAGACCGCCCATGTCGGCCGCGACGCCGAACGCGAGATCGGGCTTTACGCGATCTCTCTGCGCCGGGGCGAACGCAGCTTCAGCTATTGGCGCGACAATTCCGCCGCCCGGCGGCTGGCGGACGACCCCGCGGCCCTGGCCGCCGCGCTGAGAGGGGCGCATACCGCCTATCTGTCGGGGATCACCCTGGCCATCCTGTCACCCGCGGCACGCAAGGCCCTGCTGGATGCGCTGGCACATGCGCGGGCGGCCGGCACCCGGATGGTCTTTGACCCGAACCTGAGGCCGCGGCTGTGGTCCGACGCGCAGACCATGCGCAACCAGACCGAGGCGGCCGCGGCGCTGGCCGATCTGGTCCTGCCCAGCTTCGACGACGAACACGCCTTCTTCGGCGATGCCGACGGCAAGGCGACGGTGGCGCGCTATCTGGCGGCCGGGGCGGGACAGGTGATCGTCAAGGCCGGCGGCGACCCCATCCGCTATGGCGGGCAAGAGGGAGAGGGCCTTGTCCGGGACCTGCCGCGGGAAGAGCCGGTGGACACCACCTCGGCCGGGGACAGCTTCAATGCCGGCTATCTGGCCGCGCGGCTGAACGGGGCCGGGATCGAGGATGCCATTCGCCGCGCCCATGACCTGAGCCGCGTGGTCATCCGCCATCCGGGCGCGCTGGTGCATGAGGCGGTGCCCCGCCGCCCGGATCCCTGAGCAAGGGCGCCGAAAGGACCAGACGCCGTGCCGTGCCAGGCAGCCGGGCGGCCGGCGGGATGCGGCGGCGATATTCCCGCCGCCGCCCCCAGGGCCTGCGCCCGGTATGCGCAGGGCTGCATTCCACCCGGAAACAGCCATTGGAACTTTGCGGCTGCACCCCCGGCATGCGCAGCATTGCCCCTTCCTCGCCCGATAGTGGTTGAGCTGGCCATGGCCATGGGCAAGAATGCCGCAAGAGGCGATTCCGCCCACCGCGACCGTGATCGTCTTGCGACGATCCGAACCAGGCCATGAGCGCCAGACGCTCCAAGCAAGTCATGGCTTCCCCCTGAACCAATCGGAGAAGATCGAATGTTGATCCGATACCTGTCGCCCATCCTCGCCCTGCTGGGGGCCGTGCTGGCCGTCGGCGGCGGCAAGCTCGCGCTGCTGGGAGGAAGTTTCTACTATCTTTTCGCCGGGCTGGCGCTGCTGGCCACGGCCTGGCTCCTGTTTCGCCGCAATGCGCTTGGGCTTTATGTCCATGCCGCGCTGACCGTCGCCACGCTGGCCTGGGCCCTGTGGGAGGTCGGCCTCGACTGGTGGCAGCTGGCACCGCGCGGCGGGCTGATCGTGCTGATCGCCCTGGTGCTGTGCCTGCCCGCCATCCGCCGCGAACTGAACGGGGCGAATCCCGGCCGCCGGCCCTTTTCGGCCGCGGCGGCATCAGTCGCCGTCGCCGCCGCGCTTTCCGTCCTGGTCGCGCTGGTGTCGATGTTCCGGGAACCAAGCCGGGTCGCGGGGGAACTGCCCGGCAACCGGCTGACCGCCGAAACCAATACCGGAAACGAGGCCGGCCCCGGCGAATGGCATCAATACGGCCGCACGGATTACGGGCAGCGATGGTCCCCCCTGGACCAGATCACCCCGGCCAACGTGGCCGAGCTGGAAACGGCCTGGACCTATCGGACGGGCGATGTCAAGCAGGCCGGCGATATCGGCGAGACGACCTATCAGGTCACCCCGATCAAGGTGGGCAACAGCCTTTATATCTGCACGCCGCACAATATCGCCATCTCGCTGGACGCGCGGACCGGCCGGGAAAACTGGCGCTTCGATGCGAATTCGGGGCTGAACCCGGACCGCCAGCACCAGACCTGCCGTGGCGTAACCTGGTGGGAGGCCCCCGAGCCGCCCGCGGGCGGGGATGCCGAGCAAAGCGCGCTGCGAACCGCCGCGGCCGCCGAATGCCCGCGGCGCATCTACCTGCCCACGGCCGATGCAAGGCTGATCGCGCTCAACGCCGACAATGGCCGGCCATGCAGCTTTTTCGCCGATAACGGCACCCTGCATCTGGAACAGGGGATGAAATACAACCCCGCGGGCTATTACTATTCCACCTCTCCGCCGGTCGCCGTGGACGGCAAGCTGATCATCGGCGGGGCGGTGAACGACAATTTCTCGACCCGGGAACAGTCGGGCGTCATCCGCGCCTTCGACCTGGACAGCGGAGAATTGCTGTGGAACTGGGACAGCGGCAATCCCGACGCCACCACCCCCATCGACCTCGCGGCAGGCGAGACCTATACCACCAACTCGCCCAACAGCTGGTCGGTCTTTTCCGTGGATGCCGAGATGGGGCTGGTCTTCGTCCCGATGGGCAACCAGGTCCCCGACCAGCTGGGCATGGGCCGCAGCCCCGAGGTCGAGGCGCATTCCTCGTCCATCGTCGCGCTGGACATCGCGACCGGGCAAAGGCGCTGGGTCCGCCAGACCGTGCATCACGACCTTTGGGACATGGACGTTCCCGCCCAGCCCGTGCTGGTCGATCTGGAAAGGGACGGCCAGATCGTCCCGGCACTCGTCGGCCCGACCAAGCAGGGCGACGTCTGGGTGCTGGACCGGCGCACCGGCGAGCCGCTGACCCCGCGCGACGAACTGCCCGCCCCGGCCGGCGCCATCCCCGAGGACAGCACCGCGCCGACGCAGCCGATCTCGGCCCTGACCTTCCGCCCCGAACCGCTGAGCGGCAAGGACATGTGGGGCATCACCATGTTCGACCAGATGTGGTGCCGGCTGCGGCTGAAGGAACTGTTCTACGAAGGGCAATATACCCCGCCCTCGCTCAGGGGGACCATCGTCTATCCGGGCAATTTCGGGGTCTTCAACTGGGGCTCGGTCGCGGTCGATCCAGAACGGCAGGTCATGTTCGGTATGCCGACCTATCTTCCGTTCATCTCGCGCCTGGTGCCGGCCTTGGAAATCCCTCCCAGGGATGCCGGGGCCAAGGCCAGCGAACAGGGGCTCAACCGGAATGACGGCGCGCCCTATGGGGTGGTGATGGGTCCTTTTCTCAGCCCGCTGGGCGTGCCCTGCCTGGCACCGCCATGGGGCTATGTCGCCGGGGCGGACCTCGCCAGCGAACAGGTGGTCTGGAAGCACAAGAACGGCACCGTGCGCGACATGACGCTGCTGCCGCTCAAGATCCGCCTTGGGGTGCCGGGGATCGGCGGGCCGATCGTCACCCGCGGCGGCGTGGCGTTTCTGGCCGCATCGGTGGACAATTACTTCAGGGCCTATGACGTCACGAATGGCGACCAGCTGTGGGAGGCGCGGCTGCCGGCCGGCGGGCAATCGACCCCGATGACATATGAGGCCGACGGCCGGCAATATGTCGTCATCGTTGCCGGCGGGCATGGTTCCGTCGGCACCAGGCCTGGGGATTACATCATCGCCTATGCCCTGCCCTGAGCGGGACGCCCCCAGCCGCCCCGCCCGACCCGGCGCAAGGGCGCCTGCGCCAAGGCCGCCCGGGGCGCAAGCTGCGGCCGGCCCGCAGCGCCCCGGCAAGGGCCGGACCCGCGCCCGGCGACCCGGTCTGCCCGGCGGCCATCTGCGCCCCTGCGGCCAGGACCGGGATGGCCCATGCCAAGCCAGCCGGGCGGGCCGGAACGCTGCGAAACCCCGCTCATCCCGGCGGGGTGCCCCGTCGCGCCCCGCCGGGCCCCTCGCGGTCAGGGCCGGCTGGCCAGCAGCTTGCGCAGCTGCGTCGGGAAAAGCTGCAACAGCAGGGTTTCGGTCAGCGCCTGGTCGCCCTTGGCCACAAAGATGCGCAGGTCGATGGGGGAATCGTCGCGCGGGCCGCCGGCGGCGGTCTCGGGCGCGTCGAAGCTCAGGTCGAACATCGCCCGCCAATAAGGCTGGTCCACCACCGGATAGACCGCATCGTTCGAGACGATCCCGCGCGAGGCGGTGATATTCAGCGTCGCCGCCCCGCGCCCGTCCGTTTCGGTCAGCCCGTCCGACACGAAGTCGCAAACCAGCTTCACGGTGTTTTCCGGCCGCACCTGACCCGGAATCCCCCCCGCCCCCAGGCGGGTGGCGACGAAACGCCCGATCCTGCGCTCGATGGGGGCATCCTCCAGCCAGGACAGCCGGTAACGCAGGTCGTATTCGTCCCCGGCCTGGACGGGCCGGGCCGGCTGCCAGAAGGCCACGATATTGTCGTGGATCTCGTCGTCGGTGCGCAGCTCGACCAGGGTGACGCCGCCATCGCCCCAGTCGCCCTGCGGCTCGACCCAGGCGCTGGCGCGCCTTTCGTAAAAGACGCCGTCGTCCTGATATTGCTGGAAGTCCCGTTCGCGCTGCATCAGGCCAAAGCCCTTGATCGAGGGTGCGGCAAAGACATTGGCCATGGTATGGGGCGGGTTGTTCAGCGGCCGCCAGATATGTTCGCCCGTGCCGCTGAGGATCTGCAGGCCATCCGAATCATGCACCTCGGGGCGCCAGTCGGGCGAAAGCTGGCGGCTGTTCTTGCCGAACCAGAACATCGAGGTCAGCGGCGCGATGCCCAGCCGCTCGACCGCATCGCGCATGAAGACGCGGGCCGTCACGTCCTGGACCACGCCCGCATCGCCGCGGCGCGACTCGATGCGATAGGCGCCGGCGGCACTGGGGCTGTCAAGCAGGGCATAGGCGACCATGGCGCCGCCGGCCTCGGGCTCCAGCCAGAAATGGGTGAACAGGGGAAATTCCTCGGGGCCGTCCGGGATGGCCGTGTCGATGGCCAGCCCCCGCGTGGACAGGCCGAACTGGCCGCTATAGCCCGAGGTCCGCCAATACGAGGCGCCCAGAAAGGCCATCCAGTCGCGCTGCGTCGCGCTGTCCAGCACCCGAAAGCCGGCGAACCCCGTGGTATCGCGCAGCTTGCGGGCCGGATTGTCCTGGGGAATGTCGAAAAGCGCAGTATCAAAGGGCAGCTCGGTCGCCATGCCGCCGTCCAGCGCGAATATCCGCACCGGCTGCTTGAAGTAGCGGCCGGGAAAGAACATCTGGACCTGCACCCCGATGTCACGGTCCCGCCACAGCGATTTTTCGGGCAGAAAGCGGATCTCGTTATGCCGGTCATAGTCGATCTGATCCAGGATCTCCTCGTCCCCGACCGGCTGCGGCCGATAGGGCCGTTTCGACAGGTCGCGCGCCATCCCGGTCAGGATGTCAAAGGAAAAGGGCTGGGCCGGCCCGCCGCCCGCCTGCGCCCGCGCCAACCCCGGCAGCAAGGCAAAGGCGCCCGAGCCAAGGGCGAGTTGCAGCAAGGCGCGACGGTCAAGGCCTGAAAATGTCATCTGTCCCGGTCCAGAAATCGAATCCGGCCTATCCCGCAGCATTGCGGCGGTTTTTGCAAGGACCCGCTGAGGATTGGCCGAAGCCCGCCGATCGCGCGCCGTCCCCTCGGCATGTCACGGCCATGGCTTGGACGGCCGGGACCGGCATCAGCCGGCCGATGCCCCGGCCGATGCCCCGCCATGCAGGTCGTCCGGCCTGTCTACATCGCGCAAGCGCGCGGCGGGCAGGGCCAGCCGGCGCGCGGCCGGAATGTCGCGCAGCAGCGCGCCCGCACCGCGGTCGCCCGCAAGCGATGCCAGCATGTCGAACATCGCGGCGGGAAATACCGCCGGCGGCATGGGCACCTCTGCGCAGGCGGCGCAGGCCGCCTCTGCGGGCGGGAAATCCAGAAGCGCGCGAATATCCGCGCCGCCGATCCAGGGCATGTCGCCCAGTGCGACCAGCAGCCGGCCGGCGCCCCGCGCCCGCAGCACCGCCAGCCCGGATCGCAGGCTGTCCGCCATCGGCAGGCCGGGGGCGATGCGCAAGGTCCCGAAACCGGCATCCCCGGCGATGCGCTCGACCGCGTCGGAGGACACGACCGCAAGACGCAACGGCAGTTCGGGCAAGGCCAGCGCCGCCAGGACATGGGCCAGCAGCGGGCGGCCGTCCAGGGGCGCCGTCAGCTTGTCCCGGACCCCGAAGCGCCGCGACTGGCCCGCCGCCAGGACAAGCGCCGCGGTGATCATCGCCGGCCCTGTCCGCGCACCATCTCCGGATCGGGTCCCGGATTTGTCCCCCGGCCCGCCACCGGGTCCGTCCCCCGTTCCCGGCGCTGCACGCGGTCCAGAACATCGGCCAGCACCGAAACGGCAAGCGTGCGCGGGTCGCGGGCCGAGGCGATCAGGCCGAAGGGCGAGGCGAGCCGTTCGATATCGTCCTGCCCCACCCCGCGGGCCGCAAGCGCCTCGCGGCGGGCCAGATGCGCGCGCAGGCTGCCCTGCGCACCGACATAAAAGGCCGGGCTGGCCAGCGCCGCCTGCAAAAGCGCCGGCTCCAGATCGTGGTCGTGGAAAAACAGCGTTACCGCGGTGCGATGGTCGGGCCTGGCCTGCGCCGGCCAGCCCGTCCCCGACAGCGGCCGGCCGAACCCGGCGGAACGGCGCGTCTCGGCATCGGGGGCATAAAATTCGACCGCATATCCCGCCCGCGCCGCCAGGGCGGCAAAGCAGGCGGCCTCGGCCCCCTTGCCCAGGACCAGGAACCGCAGGCAGGGCTGGATCAGCAGGGCCATGCCCTCGGCCTGCGGCCCGGCCAGCCGGCCATCGGCGCGCAGCACCACCCTTGCCGGTTGCCGTGCGGCCAGACGCCCGGCCGTTGCCGTCAAAAGCCCGCGGTCGGGATTGGGCAGGATACGGATATCCAGCCCGCCGCCGCAAGGCAGCGCGATGTCGATAAAGGGCGAACCGCGGCCATAGCGCAGGTTGCAGGGCCTGTCGGCGCGGATCGCTTCGCGGGCCCGCAGCACGACATCCCGTTCCAGGCAGCCCGAAGACAGGCTGCCCTGGCTGTTGCCGGCGGCATCGACCAGCATCGCAGCGCCGAGCGGACGATAGGACGCCCCCTCGATCCCGGTGATGACCGCCAGGGCGAATCCTCCATCGGCAGGCAGCCGGCCGATGGGAAAGTCGCTTTCGCATATCTCGGCGAAAACGGGTCCCGCCATCGCATCGGGGGACGCCTGCGGGCGGAAACCGGCCTGTGCCATGCGGTTCATGAAAACTCCTGCGCGGGACGCGGCATATCGGGACCGAATGTAGGCACCGCGGAACGCAACGGCAATGCGCCGGGACCGGACCGGGGAAAGACGGCGCATATCGGCAATTCGTCGCGGCCCGAGAGAGCAGCCTATGGTAAATTCGCGCCAAGGGGGTCATCATGGCAACAGGGCGACCGGATGGGGCCATGCCTGCGACGCCCCGCATGGCCCATCCGGCCAAGCCCAGATCCGGCATCTGCCCTGACAGACGCATCCCAGCCAAATTCGCGAGGACAACATGAAGCTGCAGATCAATGATCAGGATTTCGAGGTCACCTCTTCCGGCGACACCCCCTTGCTCTGGGTCATCCGGGACGAACTGGGCATGACCGGCACGAAATACGGCTGCGGCATTGCCCAATGCGGCGCCTGTTCGGTGCTGGTGGACGGCGTGGTGACACGGTCCTGCGTCACCACGCTCGACAGTGTCGAAGGCAGCAGGATCACGACGATCGAGGCAATCGAAAAGGACGAGATCGGCCGCCGCGTGGTCGAGAAATGGGTCCAGCATCAGGTTCCCCAATGCGGCTATTGCCAATCGGGGCAGGTGATGGCCGCGACCTCGCTGCTGAAGGAAAATCCCGATCCCAGCGACGACGACATCGCCGCCGCCATGATCAACCTGTGCCGCTGCGGCACCTATAACGCGATCAGGACCGCCGTCCTGGACCTGGCCGGAAAACAGGAGGCCAAGCTGTGAACGACATTTTCCGTTTCGAGACCCCCGAATTCCCCGGCGACAAGCCGGTCAACGTCTCTCGGCGCGGCTTTCTGCGGGCCTCGGCCGCCGGCGCGCTGGTGCTGGGTTTCGGCCTGCCGATCCGTGCCCGGGCCCAGACCCCGGCCATGGCCGCGGGCACGCGCGTGCCCGCCTTTCTGGAAATCCGCCCGGACAATACCGTCCGCCTGCTCAGCCCCTTTGCCGAGGGCGGCCAGGGCGTCTTCACCGCCATGGCCCAGATCGTGGGCGAGGAACTCGACGCCGATCCTGCCGGCTTCCTGGTCGAGACCGCCCCGGCGGGCGGCGACTATCTGGTCATCAACGGCAAGATGCGCATTACCGGCGGCAGCATGTCGGTGCGCAGCAGCTATGAAACCATGCGCCGGCTGGGCGCGCTGGCCCGGGCAATGCTGATCCGGGCCGCGGCAGAGCGGCTGGGCGTTCCGGCCGGCGAGCTGACGACCGAACCGGGCAAGGTGGTCCATGCGGGCTCGGGCCGTTCGCTGAGCTATGGCGAGCTGGCCGGCGATGCGCTGGACCTGCCGGTGCCCGACCCGGCCGGCGTCGCATTGCGCGACCCGTCGGAATTCCGCTGGATCGGCCAGCCGATGGCGCGGCTGGACGCCCATGCCAAATCGACGGGGCAGGCGGTCTTCAGCATAGATTGCAAGGTCGAGGGCATGCTGCATGCCGCGGTCCAGCATGCGCCGCGACTTGGCCTCGGGGTCGGCACGATCCGCAACGAAGCCGAAATCGCCGCCATGGACGGCGTGGATTCCGTCCATGCCCTGCCCGGCGCGGTGACGGTCGTGGCGGAACGCTGGTGGGTGGCCAAGACCGCGGCCGAGGCGCTGGATGTCGAATGGGCCGAGACCGGCGATCTGGACCCGCGATGGCGCCCCATGCCGGCCGATTTTTCGACCGAAGCCTATGCCGAGCAATTGGCGGCGCAGCCGGGCGACGGGCAGCAGGCCGAAGCCCAGGGCGATGTCGCCGCGGCGCTGGGACAGGCGGGCCAGGTGATCGAGGCCACCTATCACAGCCAGCTTCTGCACCACGCGCAGCTCGAACCGCCTTCGGCGCTGGCCCGCTTCAACCAGGACGGCAGCCTGGACGTTTGGCTGCCCAACCAGGCGCCGGAACAGTTCCGGGCCGATATCGCCGGGCTGGCCGGGGTGGAAGCGGACAGGATCAATATTCATTCGCCGCTATTGGGCGGGTTTTTCGGACGGCATTTCCTTTACCCTTCGGCCAATCCCTATCCGCAGGCCATCGCGCTGGCCCGCGCGGTGAAACGCCCGGTCAAGGTGATCTGGAGCCGCGAAGAGGAATTCCTGCGCGATCCCCTGCGCCCGATGGCGGCGGTGCGCTTTCGCGGCGCGATGGGCCAGGACGGCCTGCCCGTCGCGCTGGACGCGGTCAGCATCTGCGAAGGCCCGACCGAGGCGATCAACGGCCGTGACCCGGACAAGCTGGACCCGACGGCGCTGGAGGGGCTGACCTCCAAGCCCTATGCGATCCCCAACCGCCGCATCGCCCAGAACTATGCGCAAAGCCCGGCGATGCTGGCCTATTGGCGATCGGTCGGCAACTCCATGAATGATTTCTTCTACGAGACATTCCTGGACGAGCTGGCCGATTCGGCCGGGCAGGACCCCTATGAGATGCGGATGAAGCTGCTCGACGGCAATGCGCGGCTGACCACGCTGCTGCAGGCCGCGGGCGAGCTTTGCGGCGGCTGGAAGCGCGGCCCCTTCACCGCCGAGGACGGCAGCCGGCGTGCGCGCGGCGTCGCCATGGCCTCGCCCTTCGGCAGCCAGACGGCCGCCATCGCCGAAGTGTCGATCCGCGACGGCGAGGTGGTGGTGCATGACGTCTGGCAGGTCATCGACCCCGGCAGCATCGTGAACCCCGCCATCGTCGAGGCGCAGGTCGGCTCGGCCGTCGCGCTGGGGCTGTCGCAGGTGCTGCTGGAGGAAGCGGTCTATGAAAATGGCCAGCCCGTGGCACGCAATTTCGACGCCTATCCCATCCTGCCGCCCGAACGCATGGCCAGGGTGCATGTGCGCATCATCGAAAGCGGCGCGCCCATGGGCGGCATCGGCGAGCCCGGCCTGCCCGCCGTGCCCCCGGCCGTCGTCAATGCCGTCTCGACCCTGACCGGCCGGCGCATCCGCTCCATGCCCCTGTCCCGGCAGGAGTTCAAAGCCTGACGGACGGGACCGGCGAAAGGGCGGATTGGCTGTCATCGGGCTTTCATCTCGCGCTGTCAACGTCATCTCCGACGCCAGGACGCAATGAACCGAAAGGCGAGATGAAGATGAGCGAAGGCCCTGTCGCGATCCCGGCCGAAAAAGCGGCCGCGGCCCTTTCCGCGCCCCGGCGGCCTGCCGGGGCCTGTTCTGCCGGGCCATGGCCGGGGGTTGCGGCCACGGCCGCGGCCGGCCCGCGCGGGCCGGCGACCCCCGCCCTGCCCGGCGGCGGGGTCCGCAGCCGCCATCGCCGGACAAGGATCGCCGCCATGAACGCGATGGACCGTCAACCGATCATGGACTAGCCTTCGGGCCGGACTGTCCGGCAGGGACAGATCGAAAGACGCCGGAACCTGAAACTCCATCTTTCCAGAGCCATGATCACCCAGCTGCGCTATACCGTCTTTTTCCTGATCGCGACCGCCGCCATCCTGTCGGTCGGCGCCAGTTTCCTGGTCAGCCCGTGGTTCGCCCTTGCCGCGCTGGTGCTGTTGCCGCTGACCGCCCTGGGCATCCACGATCTTTGGCAGCCGCATCACGCCATCCTGCGCAACTATCCCGTCATCGGCCATATCCGCTTTCTTCTGGAAAGCTTTCGCCCGGAAATCCGCCAATACATGATCGAAAGCGACCAGGACGAGGTCCCTTTCAGCCGCCAGGCCCGCGCCCTTGTCTATCAGCGCGCCAAGGGGGCCGAGGACAAGCGCCCCTTCGGCACCATCGAAAACGTCTATGCTTCGGGCTATTCCTGGCTGACCCATTCCGCCACGCCGGTCCATCTGCCCGATTCCGATTTCCGGGTGCGGATCGGCGGCAAGCATTGCCGCCAGCCCTATGATGCCAGCCTCTACAATATCTCGGCCATGAGCTTCGGCGCCTTGTCGGGCAATGCCATCCTGGCGCTGAACCGCGGCGCGAAAAAGGGCGGCTTCGCCCATGACACCGGCGAAGGCGGCATCAGCCGCTATCACCGCGAGGGCGGCGGCGACCTGATCTATCAGCTGGCCTCGGGCTATTTCGGCTGCCGCAACGACGATGGCAGCTTTTCCCCGGAAAAATTCGCCCTCATCACCGCCGACCCGCAGATCAGGATGGTGGAAATCAAGCTGAGCCAAGGCGCCAAGCCCGGCCATGGCGGCATGTTGCCCGCCTCGAAGATATCGGCCGAAATCGCCGAGGCGCGGGGCATCCCCATGGGCATCGACTGCATATCGCCGCCCGCACACAGCACCTTTTCCACCCCGGTCGGGTTGATGGAATTCGTCGGCCGATTGCGGGAACTTTCGCAGGGCAAACCCATCGGCTTCAAGCTGTGCATCGGCCATCGCAGGGAATTCCTGAGCATCGTCAAGGCGATGCTGAAAACCGGCATCCTGCCCGATTTTATCGTGGTCGATGGGGCCGAGGGCGGCACCGGCGCCGCGCCGGTCGAATTCGCCAATCGCGTCGGCATGCCGATGGTCGAGGGGCTGACCTTCGTGCATAACGCGCTGCGCGGCGCCGGCCTGCGAAACGAGATCAGGCTGGGCGCGGCGGGAAAGATCATCTCGGCCTATGACATCGCCCGTGCCTTTGCACTGGGGGCGGACTGGTGCAATTCCGCGCGCGGATTCATGTTCGCCATCGGCTGCATCCAGGCGCAATCCTGCCACACCAACAAATGCCCGGTCGGCATCGCGACCCAGGACCCGCTGCGCCAGAAGGCCGTGGACCTGGGCGACAAAAGCGACCGCGTGGCGCGTTTCCACCGCAACACCATGCATGCGCTGGCCGAGATCGCCGGCGCGGCGGGCCTGAACGACCCGCGCGACTTCATGCCCTATCACTTCATGTTCCGGCAAAAGGACAACGTGTTTTCGGACGGCAACGAGGTCTATCCCTATCTGCCCGAAGGGTTCCTGCTGGCCGATCAGGAGCATCCCGAACTTGCCGATTGGTATGACCGCTGGGAACGCGCCAGCGCCGAAAGCTTCGCGCCGCCCGAAATCCCCTTTGGCCCCTTTGCCTCGCGCCGCAAGCCGCCGCAGTCGCGGATCGGCATGGTCGGATCATAGGCCGCGCGGCCGCTAACGGAACAGCTTGTCCAGCGCATCGCGCAGCAGGTTTTTCTGCACCTTGCCCATGGTGTTCCGCGGCAGTTCGGGCACGATCTCGAAATGCTTGGGCTGCTTGAACCTGGCAAGGCTGTGCGACAGCGCCTCACAGATCCGGTCCAGATCCGGGGCGGCGCCGGGCTGCGGCACCAGCACCGCCACGACCGCTTCGCCGAAATCGGGATGCGGCACGCCGACGACCGCGCTTTCCAGCACGCCGGGCTGCTCGTCGAGGATCAGCTCGATCTCCTTGGGATAGACATTGTAGCCGCCGGTGATGATCAGGTCCTTTTGCCGCCCGACGATCAACAGATAGCCCTGGGCGTCGATCAGGCCGATATCGCCGGTGATGAAGAAGCCGTCC
>Ga0164243_10001895_pt1 | contig 35071 bp, 32 predicted proteins | sample OricompcompostOP_FD_108781 | JGI IMG/M metagenome (GOLD analysis project Ga0164243, IMG submission 108781) | Organic Plus compost microbial communities from Emeryville, California, USA - Original compost - Organic plus compost (OP) | ecosystem: Engineered > Solid waste > Mixed feedstock >...
ATTCGGCCATCCAGGGATCAGTGCGTGTGTGCCGCTCCCCCTGGCTTATCGCAGCTTACCACGGCCTTCATCGCCTCCGTGTGCCCAGGCATCCCCCACATGCCTTCACTCGCTTGACTACAAAAGTTGGTCAAGCAAGCACGCGCATGAGTTGCAATCCTAGACTTACAATTCATCGATCAATCGCCTCGACTGGCCACCCCCGCTTCAGCGCAAAACGCCTCCACGCGGATCACCCAATCGACACGAACATCGATGAGGATTCACTTCCCACGATCTACCTCAGACTTCACTTGTCAAAAAGCAGCCGGGCAATGACGAGCGCCCGTACTCATTTCTGGATCAAACAAACCTTCACCGCCCCAGCGTCCATCTGCCGGAGCCGCTGAACCAAAACGCGAAAGCGTTCCGGTCGAGCCTCCCATTTTACTAGGCGTTCGCTCCGTTGGCAAGTGGCACCGCGCGTCGTCAGCGGCACTCACCTCGCTCGATCGGCGAAGGGTCAGAACAATACTCGAACTCGAACGAGGAATCAACCGCCTCACCGCCCCGGATTCGCAGATCATCGCACCCGCGCCCGCCCTGCTGTGCCCGCAACCAGCACCGTAGATGAACTCGCCTCCCAGGCGCCGGCGCTCCACAGCACACACACCCATCCCGACGAGCCGCCGCGCTGCCCCCCGCTCATATCTTGCACGAGCAGTCGACCGCAGCGCGCCCCCATCAGCTCCCCTCGCACCCGCTCCTCGCCCCATGTCGAACCTCGCGGTCGTCTCTGCCAAAGGCGCACGCCGATGGCAGAACGGTCATCCCTGGATCTACCGCAGCGACGTGGTCGAACGCCCGTCCGCGCCGGCGGGCGCGGTCCGCGTCCAGGATCAGCGCGGCAAGCCGATCGGCGTCGCACTCTGGAGCCCGGCATCCGAGATCTCGCTCCGCATGGTCGACCGCGACCCCTCGGCGGAGCTCGACGACGCCTGGTGGCTTGCGAGGATCGGGGCCGCGATCGACCACCGCCGCGGACTCGATTCCGCCGCGTCCGCGTATCGCCTCATCCACGGCGAAGCCGACGCGTGCCCGTCGCTCGTCTGCGACCGCTACGACCGATGGCTCGTCGTACAGCTCATGAGCGCGGGCCTCGAGGCCTTCCGCGATCCGATCGTGCGCGCGCTCGATACACTCGTGCGCCCCGCCGGAATTCTCGCCCGCAACGACGTTCCACTGCGCGCCAAGGAGCAGCTTCCCGTCGGCGTCGAGCTCTTGCTCGGCGACGTGCCTGACGAGATCGAGGTCAGCGAGCACGGTGTTCGCTTTCTCGCCGCGCCGCGCCGCGGGCAGAAGACCGGCGCGTTTCTCGATCAACGGGAGAATCGCGCGCTCATCGGAGGGCTCGCGCGTGGCCGCGCGCTCGACTGCTTCAGCTATCACGGATCGTTCGCGCTGCACCTCGCGCGCAACGCGGACTCGGTCGTCGCGCTCGACATCTCCGCGGACGCGCTCGCGCGCGCCGGCGAGAATTGCGCGCGCAACAACATCACCAACGTCGAACTCGTCGAGGCGGACACCTTCGACTACCTCCGCGAACGACAGACGGCGGGCGAACGCTTCGATACGATCGTGCTCGACCCGCCGGCCTTCGCGAAGAACAAGGCGGCGCTCCCCGCGGCGCTGCGCGGCTACAAGGACATCAACCTCCGTGCGATGCGTCTGCTCGCGCCCAAGGGACTGCTCTTCACGGCAAGCTGCAGCTTCCATCTCACGAAGCCGCTCTTTCTCGAGATGCTGCACGACGCGGCCGCCGATTCCGGACGGCGCCTCGCCTTCCGCACGATCACGGGTCAGCCGCTCGACCATCCCGAGATTCTCACGATCCCCGAGACGGGCTACCTCAAGGGGGCGGTGATCGAAGCGCTCGACTGAGATCAGTCGGCCTGGCAGGTCGGGCAGAAGTACGTCGACCGCCCAGCCTGGACGACGCGTTCGATCGGTGTTCCGCACCGGCGGCACGGCAGGCCTTCGCGATCGTAGACCGCGAGCTTCGAGACGTCATCGTCGGTGTAGCGAGCGCCGGTCGCGCGAGCGATCACCTTGCGGATCGCACGCAGGAGCGCGGCAATCCGCTTCTGTGGCAGCGACGCGGCGGGCGCCGCCGGCGAGATCCGGGCATGCCACAGCGCCTCCGCCGCATAGATGTTCCCGAGCCCCGCGATCACGCGCTGGTCGAGCAACACCGGTTTGATCGGCCCTCGCTTCCGCTCGAGCGCTGCCTTCAATGCGTCAGCAGTCAACGCCGGGTCGTCCGGTTCGGGGCCCAGACCGAGATCGACGTTCGCGTTCTTGGCGTGAACCTCGAGCGTGCTCAGCGCGCGCGGGTCGTCGAGCACGACGCGGGTTCCGTCATCGAAGGAAAGCGACGCGCGCGCGAACCGCGGCAGCGGATCGTCGACGTGATCGATCGTCCAATCGCCGGTCATGCGAAAATGCGCATGCACCGTTCGCCCGTCGTCGAGCGCGAGCAACTGATGCTTGCCGCGCCGAGTGACCGAGACGACCCGTGCGCCTCGGAGGGTGCCGGCCTTTCGCTGGGAGAGACGGCGCTGGAGCGCGGGGTGAAGCACGCGCGCGGCGACGATGGTCTTGCCGACGGTCGCCTGACGCAGGCGAGCGACGGCACTCTCGACTTCCGGGAGCTCAGGCATCGAATGCTCGTTCAGTGTGACGACGGCCGCGCCGCGGATGACGCAAGCTCGCAGCGCCGTGGTGAAGTCTCAACCGGCGCGCACGCCGTGTGCAGCGATGAATGGGACCGACAGCATTCACAGCAGTTCGAAATTCGAGGCTTGCGTGTGATGCACGACCGTCTACCTTTCCGCGCAACTTCGAGGCGCCGCGCATGGGTTCATCGTCTCGACCGACACGCTCGCTCCGCCACGAGTATGAGCTGTTCGTCGAACAAGAAATCGAGAATTACAAGGAGTCGGTGCCGCGCAGCGTTCTGCTGAGCATCGGCGACGAAGCCGTGGCCGCCCTCGCCGCCGCTCCCCAATTCGCGCTCACCGAGCTGCTGCTCTGCGAGGAAGTCGATCGGATCATCGTGCGGCGGCTGCGCCTCCCGTCCTATGATGCGTGGCGCAGGCGTCGGCTCAAACTGATCGACGAACTGCGCCGCCCGGAACACTGGGGGCTGCGCCCGGACGACGTGCTCGTACGTGCGTTCCCGATGTCGGTCGAAGGGCGGGTGCTCGTGGCCGGTGCGGCCGACGAAGTGTCGGCGCTCTACCTTGCCGCGAATGGCTGCGAGGTGACGACGCTTGCGCCCGAAGTCGATTCGCTCGAGCGCGTAGTGCAGGCGGCGATCGGTGCGGGCCTCGCGGGGCGCGTGCATGCGCGCATCGGCAGCCTCTCGTCGTGGGCGCCGGACATGCCGCTCAACGCCGTCATCGTCAATCCGGCGGCGTTGGAGACGCTGTCGCCGGGCGAACGCGCGCGCGTGATCGAGGTCCTGCAGAGCGCGACGCTGGACGGTGGGGTTCACCTCGTCCAGGCGCTTGCCGGCGGCGGCGCGACGGCGGACGCCCTGTCGCTCGAGGAGCTCCGCGCGCGGTATCGCGGCTGGGAAGTCACCGTCGAACGCGGCGAGCACGAAGGGCGCGCGGATTCATTCGTCGCACGGAAGGGCGCGGCCTGACAGATGTTTGCGGTGCGTGTCCCGGTGACACGCACGTGTCTCCGATACTGTATCAGTGAGACACGTCACGCCGCCATCGACGCATCCTCTATCCGCATAAACTGTTATAAATAAACGCGTTACATTATCGCGGCCCGATGGCACCCGAGGTGCTTTGAAGCCCGCCAGCACGACGATCGGACGTGGCCCGACAGCGGCGAACCGTTCTCGTCGCCGGGCCACGTCGCATTCGAGGCGCGAGGCCTTCCTACTATAGACAGCACCGCTGCAACCGATGCAGGTGGCAACATGAATATCGAACTGACCAACACGTCCGACCCGGAACCGATCGGCATCGTGATCTCACGGGGGCAGCACCCCGATCACGCTCCGACGTTCTTCGCCTACGTCTGGGCCGATGACCCGGACACCCCGGAAGAAGCTCAGGCGCCGCGCGCGGCCTGAGCAAACACTCCGACAGAAACGGCGTCCGGCGACGGACGCCGTTTTTCCTTTCCCTGGGGTCGGTACGACGCTTGCCCCAACCGGCCGCCGTGGACGTCGACGCCAGGGCCTGGGACGAAGAGCGCCGCGCGCTGCTTGGCAAGCGAATCTCGGAGTTGGGGCTGAGCATTCGCGGGTCGCGCGTCGAGCGTCTCATCGCGCAACTGTACCGCGAGCTCGACGACAGGCACATCGCCTTTCACCCGCCGGTCTACCTGAGCGACCAGTGGGGATGTCCCGACGGCACACCGCTCATCGGCGTGCCGTTCTACCTCGGCGATGAGCGGCTCGAGCGGATCGAGGCGGAGATGTCCGCGGGCATCGAGAACGACGATGAGGCGATGCGGTACCTGCGGCACGAGGCGGGACACGCGTTGAACTACGCGTTCGCGTTGCACGAGGCCCCGGAGTGGCGCGCGACGTTCGGCGTGATCTCGAAGCCGTACCGCGAGCGCTATCGTGCCGATCCGTTCTCGCGCGACTACGTGCGCCACATCCTCGGCTGGTATGCGCAGAAACATCCCGACGAGGATTTCGCGGAGACATTCGCGGTGTGGATGACGCCGGGCATCGACTGGCGCGACGAGTATCGCGGATGGCCGGCACTCGCGAAGCTCGAGTACGTCGAGCGTGTGATGCGCGAGATCGCCGGGCGCGAGGCGACGGTGCCGGTCCCCGGCGTCGACGACCTTCCGGTCGAAGCGATGCACTACACCGTCGCCGAGCATTACGCGGAGCAGGAGGAGGTCCTGCCGATCGCCGACGAGCGGCAGTTCGACCGCGATCTCCGCGCGCTCTTCATCGCGCCGACCGATGCACCCGCGGCGGAGCTCGCACGATCGTTCATCGAACGACATCAGCGCGAGATCGTGGCGCGCATCGCGTACTGGACCGGCGAACCGCCGAGCATCGTTCGGTCGTTCGTCGCGCACCTTGCGAGACGGGCCGGCGACCTGGCGCTGCGCGCCGGACGCATCGAGGCGGCAACGTTGATCGAGCTCACGGCGTTCGGCACCGCCGTCGTGATGCACCACCGTTGCGCGAAGCTGGGCCGTCGTCGGGCGCACGCGCGGCAGGGGGCAGCGAGCCGCCAATGAAGGTGGTCATCCTTCACACGCTCGATGCGCTCGAGCCGCCGCCGATGGATCCGGTGATCGCTCAGCTTGGCGATGCCGTGCGCGAGTTGGACCACGACATCGGGACGGTGGTGATCGATCGCGGCGGGGACGTCACCGACGGGGTCGGCGCGCTCCGACGCGAGCAACCGGACCTGGTGTTCAACATCGCGGAGTCGTTCGCGGGCAAGAGCGCTCTGGAGTCGAACGTCGCGGGTCTTCTGAACCTGCTCGGCCTTCGCTATACGGGATCGAGCCCGGCGGGTCTTCTGCTCGCGGGGGACAAGAGTCTCACGAAGAAGGTTCTGATGGCGCACGGCATCCAGACGCCGCAGGCGGCGACGGTCTTTCGCGGTGCACTCGACTTCGCGGGCGAGCTCACGTTTCCGGTGATCGTGAAGCCGCCGCAGGAGGACGCGTCGCTCGGGATCAGCGCTGCGTCGGTGGTGCACGGGATCAAGGAGCTGCTGGAGCGGATTCACGCGCTGCAGGCGGAGTATCGGCAGCCGGTGCTCGTCGAGCAGTTCATCGAGGGCCGGGAGTTCTACGTCGGCGTGCTCGGCAACGCGAATGCGGAGGCGCTGCCGGTGATCGAGATGGATTTCATCGGCTTTCCGGAGGGGAAGCCGAGAATCGCGAGCTGGGAGGCGAAGTGGGGCGACGACGGCGACGGGAGCGGCGCCGAGTATGCCGGAACGCGTTCGATCTTTCCGGTGTCGCTTGATGCGGAGCTCGAGGCGCGCATGAAGGCGGTGGCGCTCGAGGCGTTTCATGCGTTGCGGCTGCGCGATTACGGCCGCATCGATCTGCGCGTCTCGCCGTCGGGGGAGATCTACGTGATCGAGGTGAACCCGAACTGCTATCTCGAGCGCGAGAGCGAGTTCGCCCGAGCGGCGCGCGAGCATGGTCTTTCGTATCCGGAGCTGTGCGGCCGGATCATGGAGCTTGCGATGGCGCGGTACGCGCGCTGAGCGACGTGAGGCCCCTGGGCACCGAGGCAGGGACTGGGTGAAAGAAGAAAAGCCGGCGCGAGGCGCCGGCTTTTCTTCTTTCTGGTGCAACAGCGAACTACTGGCGCTTCTTGGCGCCCTTCTTCGCGGCCTTCTTCGCGGTCTTCTTGGCGCCCTTCTTAGCAGCCTTCTTTGCCTTTTTCGCAGCCATGGTACGATCTCCAATCATGGAGGTTCTTGCTCTCGACCGAATCCCCGGTGACTCGGCGAGACGACGACGTTTGCGCCGGAGCGCTCCCGCCATCGCTACATGCGCCTCCGCGGAGACGCATGGAGCTCGAGTGACACCGCGATCCCGCGTGCCGGCGTCACGACAATCGGCAACAACGATGAGACAAGGGACTGCGCAAACTCGTTTGGTACGACGCGTTCGTGCGGCTGGAGGTCACCGGCGAACGACGAGCGGACCTCGCGAGGAAACAAGCGTGAGAACAATAGAGGTGGAGAGAGCACGTCGGCCGCGGAACGGCCGGTTGAGAGATGCGAGGCGAGCGACGCAACCGCCGCCTGCGTTGATGTCGACTTGCGAAACTCTCGTCGAGTTTGACCCACTCAGGATCCTCGTGCGCGTCGATCAGCGATTAGTGCTCTCACGCGAATATAGGAACGCGATTTACGACACGCAATAGATGCGCCGATCGGAATCGTCGTGTCGTGCGTTCGATCGTCGTGGTCGACGCGCATCGTGTCGTCGACCGCGGCGACATTCGGCGTGGAACGGGGCGTCGATCATCGATGGCGACGCGCCGCGGCGAATGCGCGAGCGGGCAACGAGCATCCGCCGCGGCGCGTATGGACTCACAGCGATGCAACCGTGGCCGCGTCGATCTCCGACGCCGTCACGCACGAATTGCGACCAGTGGCGCACGATGACAGCTTTCGTGCGCACGACGCGCCGAGCGGCGCGATCGATCCTCTCTCTTCCCCCCACATTTCCGCACGGAGCACCTGAGGCGTGAAAGCGCTGGTGAAAACAGCGTCGGCGCCGGGATTCACGTTGAAGAACGTTCCCGAACCGACCATTCGAGACGACGAAGTCCTCATTCGTGTGAAGCGTGCCGGTGTGTGCGGCACCGACGTTCACATCTACGACTGGGATGCATGGGCGCAGGGGCGCGTGAAGCCGCCGCTCGTGATCGGCCATGAATTCGCCGGCGAGGTCGCGCGGGTCGGCAAGCTCGTGACCGACGTGAAGGAAGGCGATCGCGTCACGGCCGAGGGGCACATCGTCGACGGACGATGCCTGCTCTGTCGCACCGGCAACTCGCACGTCTGCCCGCACACGAAGATCATCGGCGTGGATCGGGACGGATGTTTCGCCGAGTACATCGCGATGCCGGCGACCAACGTCTGGCAGCTCGACGACAACGTGTCGTACGACATCGGCGGCATTCACGATCCGATGGGCAATGCGTTCCACACCGCGCTCACCGCGGAGATTCCAGGCGCGACGGTGCTCGTGACCGGCTGCGGCCCGATCGGGATCTTCGCCGTGGGGATCTGCAAGGCCGCGGGCGCGTCGCGCATCATCGCATCGGACGTGAACGAGACGCGGCTCGCGCTCGCCAAGAAGATGGGGGCGACCGACGTCGTGCACCCGAGCGAAGCGGAAGCCGTGGTGATGAAGCACACCGACGGACTCGGCGTCGACGTCGTGCTCGAGATGTCGGGCGTGCCCGCCGCGGTGCACCAGGCGTTCGCGCTGGCGCGGGTCGGCGGCCGCGTGCAGATGCTCGGCATTCCGTCGAAGTCGATCGACGTGGACTTCGCCACCGAGATCATCTTCAAGGGACTCACCGTTTACGGTGTGGTCGGCCGGCGGATGTACGACACGTGGCTGATGATGACGCGCTTCCTGCGCTCGGGACAGTTCGACCCGACGCCGGTGATCACCCATCGCTTTCCGCTCGAGGCATTCGACGACGCGATGCGCGTCATCAAGTCGGGCGAAGCGGGCAAGGTCATCTTCACCATCGCCGACTGAGCACGCAGGATCGGAGATCCGAGGGCCTCGGGACGCTGGCGTCTCGAGGCCCTCGTCGATTCATTTTGGCATGCGACGCGGCTGCCGGTCCGATGCGGCGCCCGCCCCAGTCCCCTCCCCACAATCGTTTCATCTCACGCGAGGCAATATCCCGTGGCGCTGAACCAGGAGTTCACGAAAGGGCTCGAGAGCACCATCCAACAGCTGAAGGACGATCGCGTCTACAAGCGCCTCAACTATCTGGAATCGCCGCAGTCCGCGCGGGTGAAGATGGAGGGGCGAGGTGAGGTGCTGATTCTCTCGTCGAACAACTATCTCGGGCTCTCCGACGAGCCGTCGGTGATTCAGGCCGGCATCGAGGGCCTGAAGGAGTTCGGTGCGGGAACGGCGAGCGTCCGATTCATCTGTGGGACCTATACCATCCATCGCGAGCTCGAGCAGACGCTCGCGCGATTCGTCGGCACTGATGCATCGCTGTCGTTCGTCGCCGCGTGGAATGCGAACGAGGCGTTCACCGGGACGATCGCGCAGGAGGGCGATTTCGTGATCTCCGACGCGCTCAACCATGCGTCGATCATCGACTCGATGCGGCTCGCGAAGGCGATCTCGAAGTGCACGACCGGCGTCTACAAGCACGCCGACATGGACGACCTCCGCGCGAAGCTCGCCGAGCAGAAGAGCGCGAAGCGGAGGTTCATCTGGACCGACGGCGTGTTCTCGATGGAGGGCGCGATCGCGAAGCTGCCGGACATTCTCCAGATCGCGCGCGACACGAACTCGATCGTGGTGATGGACGACTCGCATTCCACCGGCGTGCTCGGCAAGACGGGGCGCGGAACGGCGGAGCACTTCGGCGTGCTCGGCGAGGTGGACGTCATCACGTCGACGCTCGGCAAGTCGCTGGGCGGGGCGGCGGGCGGGTTCGTCGCCGGGTCCGGGGTGCTGTGCGACTATCTCACGCAGCGCGCGCGGCCGCAGCTCTTCTCGAACGCGCTGCCGACGACCGTCGCGGCGAGCGCGATGCAGGCGGTCCGATATCTCGAGGCGCATCCCGAGCGCGTGCAGACGCTGCGCGACAACACGCAGTACTTCCGCGAGCAGATCACCGAAGCCGGCTTCAAGCCGATTCCGGGGGAGACGCCGATCGTGCCGATCATCGTCGGCGAGACGGCGGCGGCGATTCAGATGAGCAACATGCTGCTGGACGAGGGTGTGTTCGTGACGGGCTTCGGCTTTCCGGTCGTACCGCAGGGGACGGCGCGAGTGCGGTGCCAGATCTCAGCGGGGCATACGCGCGGCGACCTCGACGAAGCCATCGCGGCGTTCAAGAAGGTGGGAGCGAAGCTCGGCATCGTCTGATGTGAGGGCTATCACGCTGGGCAGCAAAGGAATTTTCCGGGCGTGACCGTTTGTTGCATCTGTCGTCCCAGAGGGAGAGCCGAACGTTCGGCTCGCTTCAACCCTGGTGAGGATGCGTATGCGAACGATCCGTGCCCTGAAGATCGCTGCCGCGATCGTCGTGGCGCTGCCGACTCTGGCCTCTGCCCAGCGTGGTCGCCAGTTCAACAATGCATGGTTCTGGGGCGCAAAGGCGGGCGGCGCCATGTTTGGCAATGCGAGCGGCAACTACCGAGCCGCTCCTCTCGCCGGGATCGACTGGCTGATCACCCGCACGCGCGGCGGCCTCTATATCTCGGGCAGCCAGGCGTTCTTCAATGAGAAAACGTACACGTTCCGCGATCCGAATTTTCCGATCGACAGCGGATATCGCGAGATTCACCTGAAGAACATGCGCCGGCTCGACGTGGCGGCCGTGGGCTTTCCGGGGAACTGGCGCAACGTTCACCCGTACTTTGGCGCCGGCTTCGCCGCGGCCTTCATCGCCGACGCGGAACCGGTCGGCCCGTTCTACAACGTGGCGCAGTACAACTTCGCGCAGCAGGTCGTGCACGACGAGAAGGCGCAGATCGCGCCGTTCGGCATCGTCGGCTCGCAGTGGCGGATGAAGTGGGGATCGCTGTTCGGGCAGATCACGGCGGCATCGGCGCACCGCGATTTCATCCTGTACAACGGACGGTCGGCGAATCTCACGTACGAGATCGGCGCGCGCTACAACATCGGCTCGTCGATCGATCGAAACTGAGACGCGCACGCGGGCTCGCCACGAGCTCACGGCACCCGCAGATCAAAGCCGGCGAGCGATCGCCGGCTTTTCTCATCCCGCGCGCGGCCCCTTCGACACGAATGGGCTGTCGGCGACAATCCACCGAAGCGGCGCGTCGGCCCATTGCGTGATGCCGATGCGCGGTGTGATCGCGACGCGATCGTCCGGGATGGCCTCGCCTCGCCTTATCACGAGCGGCGGTTTCTGAAGCGGCAGCGTGTTGTGCGCGCCGGTGATGCCCAACGCGATGCACAGCTTTCCCGGTCCATTGGCGACGTCGATGAGGCGTCTGGCCTTCGGCCGGCGCACGCGCATGAGATCGACGCCCTCCACGGGTTCGATCGCGCGCACGAGCACCGCGCTCGGCTCGCCGACGGCGCGAGTCACGGCGTTGAAGCACCAGTACATGCCGTAGATGAAATAGACGTACGCGTTGCCCGGCGGACCGTAGAGCGGCGCCGTGCGCTCGGTGCGCCCCACCGCGGCATGGCAGGCGAGGTCGTGCTCGCCGATGTACGCCTCGGTCTCGACGATGCGGCCGGCGGCGATGCCGTCGGCGGTCTCGCACTCGAGCACCGTACCGAGTAGCTCACGAGCGACGATCTCGGTCGGCCGATCATAGAAGGATCGGCCGAGCACGGGACCAAAAGCAGAACGCCGCGCTCGAGGCGCGGCGTTCCTGGTCATTCGTCGCGGGCGGTGGACGCCGCTTTCTTTCCCTTCGCTCGCGCGCTCGGAGTCTTCTTCGCGGCGCGTTTTGCCTTCGGTGGCTCGGCGGCCTTGGCAGCGGTCTTTCCGCGCGCCGATTTCTGTCCTCGCTTCGCCGGAGCAGCGGGCGATGCCGCGGTGCGGGCGGCGGGAGCCTCGGGGGCCGGCGCCGGAGTCACCGGTGGAGCGACGGGCGCCGGTTGGCGCGCGTCCGTCACGACGCCGAAGGCGAGCAGATTCGCGGGGACTTCTCCAGTCGCGCGACCGCGTCCGCCGACGGCACGAGGCCTCATGCCGAGGCGCGGCGCGGGCGTCCCTGGAACCACCGGCGCCGCGGCAGCCGTCGCGCGCTCGTTGCTCGCGACCTGCTCGGCGACGGAGGCTGCTTCAGCGGCGGGGGCCACCTCGAAGTCGTTACCACGGCGGCGAAGATCGATCAGCCCTTCGTCGTGCGCGTCCTTGAGAATCCGGACGAACATGCGATCGCTGAGGCTCTCCGAATCGCGGCCGAGCAGCTCGCGCGCACGAGCGCGGACCGCGCTGGCTCGCACCGAGTTGTCGCCGGCGGCCAGATCGGCCACGGTGCGACGAACGAGATCGAACGCTTCGGCGCGGGTGAGACGCTCGCCACCGGTGCCGATGTCCGACTGCGCCGACTGGGCGCGCGTCTCACTGGCCAGATCGACCGGAGCGGGAACCGGGGCGACCTCGATCTCGACTTCCGCTTCGGGGGCGGCCGGAGCAGCCTCGATCGTCGTCTGCGGGATCGGCTGTTCTTCGCGCGGCTCGCGCGGACGATCCTCGCGATCGCGGCCACGGCCGCCGCGGCCGCGGCGACGACGGCTTCCGCGCTCTTCGTCGCGCTCACGGACCGGCGTCGCGGCGTCCGCGACGGGCGTCGCTTCGACGTCAGCCGTCTCGACGGCTACGGCCGTTCCGGGCGTCGCCGCCGGAAGGTCGACCTCGAGCTGGCCGTTCTCGAGCTTCGTGACCGACAGGAGCCCGCGCTGCGCGGCCTCCTGGCAGAAGCGCGAGAACTTGGAGATGCCGAGGTTCTTCTCGTCGAACGTCGAGTCGATCTCCTGCATGACCTGCTTGAGCCGGTCGGAGCGCATGACGTCGTTGTTGCGCTTCATGCGCTGGACCGCTTCGGTCACCAGCTCCCATGGGTCGTACTTGCGCGCGGTCTCTTCCTCGGAGGCTTTCACGAGACCGGCGAGCGCGTTGTAGCTGTAGTACTCGTCGCAGTTCATGACGAGCAGGTCGCTCGACGATTCGCGAATGCCGACGCCGATGACGTACTTGCCGTACTCCTTGAGCTTGATGACGAGCGTCGAGAAGTCGGAGTCGCCGGAGAGGAGAATGAACGTGCCGATCTCCGGGCGCGCGAAGACGAGCTCGATCGCGTCGATCGCCAGGCGGATGTCGGTCGCATTCTTCTTCGAGGCACCGTAGGCGGGCGCGAAGATGAGATCGATCGACGCCTCGGTGAGCGGCACGATGTATTGCGGGTAGCGGCGCCAGTCGGCGTATGCACGCTGGACGGCGACCTTCCCCTTGATGATCTCCGACGAGAGGAGGCTGCGCAGCTCCTTTCCGAGGTCGGAGCGGATTCCCATCGTGACGTTGTCGAAATCGATGAGAAGCGCGGCGTTGGGCGCGTGGATCGGCGCCGAGTATTGCGGGGCGGCGGCGCTGAGCGCCTGCGGACCGCGATGAATGAGAGCGCTCGCCGACCGGGTCGGCAGACGCGAATGTCTAGAATTCATGCATTGAGGACTCTGAGGATCAGACCGGGGAATTTAGGTCAAAGCGTGACATAAAGACAGCCGGGAGATGGATACGGGGGCCAGGGACGGGAGGTGAGGGGATGCGTGGCAGCCAGAGCATCGTGCGCCGCCGCGGCCCGCCGGATATGCCTGGCCGCCTCTCCGGACAGGGTTTCAGCCGGCCGAGCCACGACCGACCGGCACCTTCGCGGGCACCTACTCGCCCATGGCTTTCACGATGACACGCTTGGGGCGCTGGCCGTCCCACTCGCCGTAGAACACGCGCTGCCACGGGCCGAAATCCAGCCGCCCGGCCGTCACCGGAACGATGACCTCGTGGCCGATCGTCAGCGAGCGCAGATGGGCGGCCGCGTTGTCCTCCCCGGTGTCGTTGTGGTGATATCGCCCGGGGTCCCACGGGGCGATCGAATGCTCGAGCCAGTGCAGAATGTCCTGCCAGAGGCCGGACTCGTGATCGTTCACGAAGACGGACGCGGAGATGTGCATCGCCGAGACGAGCACCATTCCCTCGGTGATGCCGGCCGCCGCGCGACACCGCTCGACGGCGTCCGTGATGTCGATGATCTCCTGCCGCTTCTTCGTGTTGAACGTGAGGTAGTCGGTGTGTGTTTTCATCGGCTCGTCGCGCCGCGGACCTGCCCGCGGCTGGGTGGTTGGCCTCTGCGCCCACGGGTAAGTTTTCACCTGCGATCATTCACTGCCCGCACATCGTTCGACCGAGGAGGAGGGTGACCATAGTGAAGCGCATCGGCTTCCGCGGCCGCCTGTTCCTGGTTCTCCTGGCGTTCGCCGTCGTGCCGGCAATTCTGATCTCCGTTGCGTGGAGCACCACCGGCTCGATCGTCCTGCCCATCTTCGGCGCGACCGCCGCATGGGACAGCATCGCGGCGACCGGCGAACGTGCGCTGGATGTTGCACGGGCCAAGCCGTTGACGCCACCCGAGCGACAGCTCATCGACGCGCACGAAGCCAACCTGCGCGAAGGCGTGACGATGTCCCGTCGGGCGGATTTCGTCACCCGCGAGCTGGCCCGACGCATGGCACTCGGCGCGCTGATCGCGGTGCTCGCGACCATCTTCGTCGGCTCTCGCGTTGCCGGGCACCTGAGTCGGAATCTGAGCCGTCCGCTGCAGGAGCTGGTGGGTTGGACCGAGCGCATCGGCCGGGGCGAACCGCTGCCGACATCGCCGCCACGACGTGGCGCTCCGGAGTTCGAGGTACTGCGAACGCGAATGCGCGAGATGGCGAGCGAGCTCGAGCTCGGCCGCGCGCGCGCGATCGAAGCCGAACGGGCGGCGACGCTGCGCGAGAGCGCGCGGCAGGTTGCACACGAGCTGAAGAATCCGCTCACACCGATTCGCTTCGCCGTCGATCGGCTTCGCCGCGACGCGGACCGCATTCCGCCGGAGTTGGGCGAGACCATCGAAGTGCTGGCGATCGAATCGGCGCGACTCGAGGAGATGGCGCGCAGCTTCGCGCAGTTCGGGCGGTTGCCCGAAGGTCCGCGCGCCGACGTCGACGTGGGTGAGCTGGCGCGCTACACTGCTCGTGCGACGATTCCACCGGAGTTGCCCGTGACGGTGGATGTCGCCGACGACGTGCCGATGGTCGCCGGTCATCACGACGCTCTGGCGCGCGCGCTCGCCAACGTGATGTTGAACGCGGTCGACGCGTGCCGCGACGGCGGAAGCATCACGGTGCGCGTGCGTCGGCTGAACGGAAACGGGAGCGAGCGGGTCGAGGTCGCCGTGGCCGACACCGGCTGCGGGATTCCGCCGGAGAAACTCGCACGCATCTGGGATCCGTACGTAACATCCAAGCCCGGCGGCACCGGACTCGGCCTCGCGATCGCGCGGCAGACGGTGCTGGCCCATGCGGGCGCCGTCGATGCCAGCAGCAAGCCCGGTGTCGGAACGGAAATTCGATTCGTGCTGCCGGTGAACGGCGGAGGACAGAGGTAATGAGAATACCTGGTGAACTGATTCCGATCACGTTGTTCGTGTGTGGAACGGTGATGGCCATCGGCGTGCCGATGGCGCGGGCGTGGGCGCGGCGACTCGAGCAGCAACCGCCGAACCCCACACTTCCCCCGGAAGTCGCCGCGCGGCTCGAGCGGATGGAGCAGGCGCTCGATTCGATCGCGATCGAGGTCGAGCGTATCTCCGAGGGGCAACGTTTCACCACCAAGCTGCTCGCCGAGCGGAACAACGGCGGCCACGCGGCGATACCGGGCCGTCAGCCGTGACCGGAGCTCACGCATGATCATGCAGCAGATGCCGCTGCCGCCAGACATCCCGCCCGGCGTGATGGAAGTCGCGCGGAACTTCTTCATCATGGTCGCGGTGATCGCGCTGGGGATTCCAATCATCCGCGCGTTCACCCGCCGGTTCGAGCGCGGGCCGTCGTCGCCGCAGGTGGCGCCGCCCGACGTGATCGCGCGGCTCGACCGGATCGAAGCGGCGGTGGAGACGGTGGCGATCGAGGTGGAGCGCATCGCCGAAGCACAGCGCTTTTCCGCGAAGCTGCAGGCCGAACAGGCGCAGCGTGCGATTCCGCGCGCGGACGCATGACGGATACTCGCCGGTAGATGCCCAGCGTCCTGATCGTCGACGACGAACCGAACATCCGCCGGATGGTCGGCGCACTGCTCGGCGCCGAGGGTTACGAGGTGCGCGACGCCGCCGACGGCGCGTCGGGGCTGGCGAAGGCCGTGGAGTCGGAGCCGGACGTCCTGCTGCTGGACCTGATGATGCCGGGCGAGCTCGATGGCCTCGCGACCCTCGCCCGAGTGCGCGACGCGGTGCCGGACGTGCCCGTGATCATGATGAGCGGGCGCGCGGGCCTCAGCGACGCGGTGAAGGCGACGAAGCTGGGCGCGTTCAACTTTCTCGAAAAGCCGTTGAGCCCCGAGAGCGTGCTGCTCGCGCTCTCCTCGGCGCTCGAGCTGCGACTGGCGCGCCGTGAGACGAAAGCGCTGCGCGCCGACCTCGGGCTGAACGCGCAGATGATCGGCGACTCGCCGGCGTTGATGCAGGTGCGCTCCCTGATCGAGCGCGTGGCGCCGAGCGACGCTCGCGTGCTCATCACCGGCGAGTCGGGAACGGGCAAGGAGCTCGTGGCGGCGGCGATCCACGCGGGCAGCCCGCGGCGCGACCGCCCGTTCGTGCGCGTGAACTGCGCGGCGATTCCGCGCGACCTCGTGGAGAGCGAGATGTTCGGGCACGAGCGCGGCGCGTTCACCGGCGCGACGGACCGCCGGATCGGGCGGTTCGAGCTCGCACATCGCGGCACGCTCTTCCTCGACGAGGTCGGCGACCTCGGCGCGGAGGCACAGGCGAAGCTGCTGCGCGCGATCGAAGCGAAGGAGATCGAGCGCGTCGGCGGCGGCAAGCCGATTCACGTCGACGTCCGGATCGTCTCGGCGACCAACAAGGATCTCACGCGCGCGGTGAGCGACGGCGCCTTCCGCGAGGATCTGCTGTTCCGGCTCAACGTCATTCCGATTCAGCTTCCGCCGTTGCGCGAGCGCCCGGGGGACGTTCCGGCGCTGGTGCGCCATTTCTCGCAGGTGCACCGCATGCGCACGGGGCAGCCGCTGCCGTCGTGGTCGGACGACGCCATCGCCGCGCTCACCCGCTACTCGTGGCCCGGGAACATCCGCGAGCTGGCGAACATCGTGGAGCGTCTGGCGATTCTGCATCCGGGGCGCATGGTGACCGCGGCCGATGTGGCGAGCGTGATTCCGGTGGATCGCGGCGCGCGGGGCGAGGCGTCGGCACAACCCCTTCCCGATCCGACGACACTCGAGCATTCCTTGAGTGACACGCTCGACGACTACGAGCGCGTGCTGATCACTCGCGCGCTCTCGATGGCGAGCGGCAACGTCGCCGAGGCGGCGCGCCGGCTGAAGACCGACCGGCCCAACCTCTATCGCCGGATGCGCCGACTCGGCATTCCGGTCGGCAACGAATAGCAAGCATCTCGAGCACGGAGCTCTCAATGCGAAGGACCTTGTTGGCGCTGCTGCTCGCCACGACGCCGGTACGGCTGAGCGCGCAGGAAGCAGCTGTGCCGCCAACGCAGACGTTGCCGAGCGACGTGCGTCGCCTGGTGGTGGACCGGTGGAACGGGCCGAACGAGTTTCGCGCGTCGGACCGCGCCGAGATCGGAGAGAACTCGGAGGTGCGTGGCAACGTGTCGGTGCTGCGCGGCCCGCTGTTTCTCGCCGGGCGCGTGACGGGAACGGTGGTGGTCATCAACGGCGACGTGATCCTGCAGCCGACCGCGCGGATCGACGGCGATCTCATCGTGGTCGGCGGCGACGTCGACGGACTCGCGAGCGCACGGATCGGGGGCGCGACGCGCATCTACCGGCCCGCGCTCGCGTATCGCGAGGAGGGCGACCGGCTCGTCGCGCTGAACGACGACGGCACCGCGAGCGAAGAGAACTGGTGGCGCCGCCTCGAGCGAAAGCGCGACGGCAACTGGAGTGAAGCCGTTCGCATCGTGCAGGCGGGCGCGTACAACCGCGTCGAAGGACTGCCGATCCAGTTGGGCCCCGCGGTGCAGCGGTTGACGCCGTGGGGAAGCGTGCGCTTCGACGCGGCGGCGGTGATTCGCACCGGGACGAGCTTTGCGGCGGACCGCGCCGACGTCGGACAGGTGGTGCGCGGCGAGGTGCGCGTCGGACGCGATCGCGGCATCGGCATCGGCGGCCAGATTTTCGACACCGTCGAGCCGATCGAGGCATGGCAGCTCTCGGATCTCGAGACGGCGCTCGCGGCGTTCGTCTCGCGACGAGACTACCGCGACTACTACCAGCGCCACGGCGGCAAGGGGTCGCTGACGCTTTACGGCGCGCGGAATCTCAGCCTGACCGGCTCGTACGGCGCGGAACGCTGGTCGTCGCGAGAGCTTCGCAACCCCTTCACGCTGTTCAATCCGGACCGCGACTGGCGCGACAATCCGACGGTCGACGAGGGGCTGTTTCACCTCGCCGATCTCGCGCTGCAGTTCGACACGCGCACCGACGCCGAAGACCCGTGGTCGGGGTGGCTCGTGAGCGCCGACATCGAGCATGGCCGGGGACACGTCACGTCGACGGCTGCGGGCTCCGATCCCGTCGCGTTCGCGGCCGGCGCGACGAACGAGTACACGCGTGGGTTCTTCGACGTGCGGCGCTACAATCGACTCGGTCCGAGCGGCCAGCTCAACATGCGGCTGGTGCTGGGCGGATGGCTGGGCGGAGACGAACTGCCGTTGACGCGGCGTTTATCGGTAGACGGTCCTGGCGCACTGCCAGGGTTCGGGTTTCGTGGATTGCATACCGGGTTCGATCGCGGCAATTGCAACAGCACGTTGAACGGCAGCGTGAGCGCTGGCGTTCCGGCGCAGTGCGATCGCATCGCGCTCGCGCAGGTGGAGTATCGCGGCGACCTGGATCTCGGATTCGGCGGATTGGTCGACGGTTTTCCCGGGCGGTACCGTCGCGCGCACGGCGACGTGAACTGGGTGCTGTTCGCCGACGCGGGACGTGGGTGGCTGGTCGATCAGCCGAACGCCGTCGCGGGTTCGTACGGGAGCGGCGTGCTTCCCCCGCTCTCGACCTTCCGCACCGACCTCGGCGTGGGCCTCGATGTGGCAGGCATCGGCGTCTACTGCGCGAAGGCGCTCTCGTCGCCGTCCGAGCCGCTGAATTTCTTCGTGCGACTGAGACACCGCTTCTAGCGTGCGTCGCTTCGCCGCGCTTCTCGCCCTCGTCGTCACGACGCTCGCCGCACTGCCGGCGACGCCGCTGCCTGCGCAGCGTCCACCGCGGCTGGAGATCACGGTCGCGGTGGCGTCGGCATTGAGCGAGGGGCCGGCGATCGTGAGCGACGGATTATTGAGCGACCCGAAGACGCGCGAGCATCTCCGCAATGGATTTCCGGCGCGAATCCACTACACCCTCGAGCTGTGGCGGAAGGGCGGAGTGCTCGTCGGCGACGACCGGTCCGGCATCGCCGAGTGGGACGTGCTGGTGAACTACGATCCGACGGCGAAGCGCTACAACATGATCCGGCGCTCGAGCGACGATCAGGTGCGCGAGAACTTCGGCGGTTTCGCGACGACGACCTCCGCGGAGCTCGAGCTCGCGAAGCCGTTCAAGACGTCGCTTCACCCGACGCGGTCCGGCCGGTACTACTACAACCTGACCGTCGAAGTACAGACGCTGGCGGAGAGCGATCTCGACGCGACGCTGCAGTGGCTGCGCGGCCCCACGGCGCCGGGGAGAACGAACAACCCGCTCACGGTGGTGACGAGCGGGTTGGGGACGTTGTTCTCACGCGTGCTGGGCGGCGGCAAGACCCGCTACGAACAACCGTCGGAAGTCTTCAGGGTGCCGTAGCGGTCAACCCTTGTGGCCGTGCGGATGCGGCCGCGCGCGATGCTCGAGCTGCTCGAGGTGGTGCAGGACTTCGCTGCCGTAGAAGGTCTTGATGTAGCGTGCCTGGGTGGGCGTGAGACGGCGGACCGCCCAGCTCAGATGCACGAAGTGCGGCTCGACGGGATGCGTCAGCGGATGCATGCCGATCTCGTCGGGGAAGCGATTGCCCTTGCGCGTGTTACACGGGCTGCAGGCCGCGACGACATTCGTCCACTCATTGGTGCCGCCGCGCGACAGCGGAATGAGATGGTCGCGCGTGAGCGCCTCGCGCGGCTTGAGCTCCGTGATGTGTCGCCCACAGTACTGGCAGCGATAGTGATCGCGCGCGAAGAGGAACGTATTCGTCACCTGCCGGCGAAAGCGCCGCGGCACGTGAATGAACTTGGTCAATCGAATTACCGCTGGCCGAGGCATCGACATGCGCTCGGAACGAACGACGCGATCCGAATCTGCCTCGACGATTTCAGCTTTTCCGTCGATGACGAGACGAAGGGCGCGCCGCATGGGCACCATCGTCAGCGGCTCGTATGACGCATTGAGTGCGAGGCATCCGAGGACCATGAAGGAAAGTTAGGCCGATGTCACAGAGGCGACAAGATAGTGTTGTCATCTTGGCGCACACCTCGTGCGTGAATCACACCACACCTTGCATCTCGCCACCCGCATCGAGCCACTTCGCGAGCGATTCGCCAAGCGTGCGCATGCGGTCGGCGAGACCGGCATGCGATGAAACGAGCGCGCCGTCACGAACGAGCGGGGTTCCGGCGACGCTCACGAATCGGGTGCGGGCCGCGGTGAGGGCGAAGATCGCCGCGCTGGCCGGATCCTGCGTCGGACCGACCGGATCGAGGGAGAAGACGGCGAGATCCGCCTGCTTGCCCGCCTCGAGCGATCCGATCTGATCGGACAACCCGAGCGCGGCCGCCCCGCCAAGCGTCGCCAGCTCGAGCATGTCAGCGGCAGTGGGCGTCGTGTTGGACTGCGTCCGCCCGCGCTGCATGAGCAGCGCGAGACGCGCCTCCTCGAGCATGTCCATGCGGTTGTTGCTCGCCATCGAGTCCGAGCCGAGTCCGACCTTCACGCCGGCCGCGAGCATCTCGGTGAGCGGGGCGACGCCGTGCCCCAGCTTGGCGTTCGACGCCGGGCAGTGTGCGACGGACGACGCGCTCGCGGCGATCCGTTCGACGTCGTCCACCGACGCGCGTACGCAGTGGATGAGAAGCGGCTTCGAGTCGAGCACGCCGAGCTTGCCGAGCAGGGCGATCGGCGACGTGGCGCGCGGTTCGACGGCGATGCCGCGCCGCCGCAGACCGTCGGCGAACGTGCCGCTCCCGTCGACGACCAGCGTCTGCTCCACCTCGCTTTCCGCGATGTGGATCGCCATCGGCAGATGCAGCTCGGCCGCGAGCGCCGCGGTTGCGCGAAAGAGGTCGTCGGAAACGGTATACGGGGCGTGCGGCGAGACGCCCACGCGCACGAGTGGCGTCTCGAGGTACCGAAGGCCGCTCACCTTCTCACGCAGCCCGGCGATCGCCGCCGCGCACTGCGCCGGATCGGGGCCGAACACTTCCTGGTAGTTGATGCCCCGCACGCCCATCTCGCGCATCGCCTGCATCACCACGCCCGAGTCGCCGGTATCGGCGTAGGTCGTGATGCCGGCCAGCAGCCCTTCCTCGATGCCATAGCGGGCGGAGTCGAGCAGATCGTCGCGGTCGAGGACCGAGCGGCGTGCATTCGTCAGCCGAAGAATCCAGCGCCGGAAATCGAGATCCTCGAGAAAGCCGCGCATCGCGGTCAACTCGAGGTGACAGTGGGCATTCACGAGCCCGGGCAGCAGGATCGCTTGGCCGAAATCGACGTCGTCGCCGCGAGGTGCGTCCGCCGCTTCACCGACGAACGCGATCCGGCTGCCGTCGACGGCGACGACACCATTGGCGATCGGCGGATTGGTGATGGGGACGACCCAGCGCGCACGATAGCGGATCACGCCCGCGCTCCCTGCGTGCGCGAGCCGTGGCGGCGCGGATCGTAGAGATCCTCGTCGCGCACGCCGAGCGCACGCGCGGTGGCCAGCGGACGCGCGATGTCGGCCACCTGCTCGAGCGTGTGCCCATCGGAGCCGAGCGAGATGCGAACGCCGCGGTCGACGACGCGACGGACGAGCCGTTCGTGCGGCACGTAGCGATTCGAGATCTCGAACGCGATCCCGGCAGCGTGGAGCGCGTCGACGAGCCGCGTCTCGCGCGCCTCGGTCCAGAGTACGTCGGTCTCGACGTGGCGAAACGGAAGCGGCACCAGCGTGGGATGGGCGAGGATGTCGACGGGCATCTCGCGCGCGAACGCCTCGAGGTAGTCGAGATGCGCGTCCATGTAGGCGTCGGGCGTCAGGCCGGGCGGAAGGTGACGCGAGAAGGCCCGGACGAGCGTGCCGTCGGCCATGCGTACGGCATGGATCGACCCGACGCGGTGCGTGAAGCGGCGGACGACGTCGTCTGGCAGCTCGCGCCAGAGCGTGTCGTGGTAGCAGAACTCCCCGCCACGGAGGACGGGGTAGCGATCGAGCTCATCGAGGTAGACGCGCACGCGCTCGATGGTGCCGATGGTCTTGCTGACGTCATGCGAGATGTGGTCGGCCACGCTCGGCTGAACTCCCAAAGACGCGGCGCGCTCGACCACCTGAGCGATCGTGAGCGCGCCGTCGGAGAACGTCGAATGGGCGTGGCAGTCCACGGGCTGCCAGGTCATTAGATGCTAATTAAAGTGTTCGTGCACGCCGCGCGGGTCGGGACGAATCGTGTCGCCGGGAGGGCGGGTTCGGCGCGTCGTGTCGCGCGGCGGCAGTGCAAAGATGCTCGAGTCGCGAATCCGGCGGGAGGTGTCGCGCACCGCGGGCGGCAGCGATCCGGGAGCGCCCGGAACCACGACGGTGGTGGGCGGCGGTCCGCGACGCGCGGAGTCGGGGCGCGGCTGCCCCGGCGGCAGAGGATACGGCGGAACCGTTCCCGGCGGATAGAGCGCGCCCATTCCGGTCGTGTCCGAGGTATAGGCGGTGTGCACGTCGCACTGGATGATCGGATCGGTGCCGGGGATGAAATACTCGGTGCCGACCGCGCTGCGCGGGCAGTATGGCGAGACGAGCATGTTGGTCGTGACGTCGATCTCGCGCTGGATGAGCGCGGGCGGCGTGGGCCAGTCGCGCGGTGCGGGCTTGCGCTTGTAGACCTCGTTCATGAACGCCGTCCACGCCGGCGCCGCGAGCGTGCCGCCCTGGGCGTTGGCCTTGATCTTCTGCGGCCGGTCGAAGCCCATCCACACGCCGGCAACGATGTCGGACGTGTAACCGATGAACCAGACGTTCGTGCCGTCGTTGGTCGTTCCGGTCTTGCCGCCGGCCGGGAAGGAGATCTGTGAGCCGACGCTGCCCGCGGCGGTGCCGCGACGGACGACGTCCTTCATGACGCTCACCATCAGCCACGATTCCTCGGGCGACATCACCGGAGTGATCTCCGTGCGCGGCTCCCACAGCACGTTGCCCTTCTGGTCCTCGACCCGCGTAATGGCGATCGGCGCGACCCGGTTGCCGAGGTTCGCGAAGACGGAGTACGCGGCGACCATCTCGATCGGGTAGACGTCGGCGGCGCCGATGAAGATCGAGGGGTAGCCGGGGATCGGCGTCGTGATACCGAACTTGCGCGCCTCATCGATCACGCTCTGCACGCCGAGCTCGAGTCCGAGGCGGATCGTCGGAATGTTGCGCGACTGATAGAGCGCGCGGCGCATCGGGATCGGCCCGAGGTAGTTGCTCTCGTAGTTCTTCGGTTCCCACCGCTGGCCGTTGCCGAGATCCAGCGAGAGCGCGGAGTCCTCGAGGATGTACGAGAGCGGCCGGCCGTTCTGGATCGCGTCGGCGTAGACGATCGGCTTGAAGGTCGAGCCGGGCTGCCGGACGGCCTGGACCGCGCGATTGAACTTGCTGTCGTCGAAGTCGCGCCCGCCGACGAGCGCGCGCACGGCGCCGGTGTGCGGGTCGAGCGCGATGAACGCGCCCTGCAGGTAGGGCGAGTTCGCGGCAGCCTGCTGGTCCTCGTTGCTCACCTGCGCGAGGTAGCGCTCGTAGGTGGGATGCGTGTAGCTGCCGAACTTCCCCGATTCGATCGAGCGGATCTGGCGCTCGAGCGCCCGCTCGGCGGCGCTCTGCATGTCGAGGTCGAGCGTGGTGTAGACTTTGAGGCCCTGCTCGTAGAGCTGGCGGCCGAACTTGTCGTCGAGCTGCTGGCGGATCCACTCGACGAAGTACGGAGCGATCTCGCCGGCGTCGACGCGCGTGGCCAGCCGCAGCGGGTAGGCCTGCGCCTCGCGCGCCTCGGCCGGCGTGATGATGCCGGCATCGCGCATGAGGCCGATGATGGTGTTGCGGCGCTGGATCGCGCGATCCGGATAGATGCGCGGATTGTAGCGCGCCGGGCCTTTGGGCAGCGCGGCGAGGGTCGCGGCCTCGGCGATGTTGAGGTCCTTGACCGGCTTGCCGAAGTAGCGCTGCGCCGCGGTCTCGATGCCGTAGGCGCCGTTGCCGAAGTTGATCTGATTGAGGTAGAGCTCGAGGATGCGGTCCTTCGAGTACTTCGCTTCGATGGCGCGGGCCACCTTGGCTTCCTTCAGCTTGCGGATCGGGCTCTTGTCGCGCGACAGGCGTTCCGGGAAGATGTTGCGCGCGAGCTGCATGGTGATCGTCGAGAACCCTTCGCTGAAGTCACGGTTCTTGATGTCGACGAGGACGGCGCGAGGCACGCTGCGCCAGTCGATGCCGGTGTGCTGATAGAAGCGGCGGTCTTCGGTGACGATGAACGCCTGGCGCACCATCGGCGGGATGTCGTCGATCTTGATGAGCGTGCGGCGCTCGAGGCCGAGCTCCGTGATGTAGCGGCCGTCGGCCGCGTAGAGCTTGGACGTCTGCCGCGGCTCGTACTCCTCGAGCGCGTTCTCGGAGGGGCAGCGTCCGGCCCGGCAGACCAGCGCCCAGCTCGCGTACGCGAAGCCCACGCCGAAGGCGACGAGGAACGAAAAGGCGAGCGCCAGCGTCCGCGTGAGACCCGGATGTCGCTCTCGAAAGCGTTTCATGATCGGAAGGCCATAGGGCGTACAGTCCGTCGATGGGCTCGTGGCCCGAGGGCCGGTTTGGTGGTCGTGGCCCGTAAGCCACCCTTCTAGTCTATTTTTGTGCCATGCGATCTCATGCACTTCTCGATGATCTGCGCTGGCGCGGACTGCTCTATCAACATACCGACGACGTCGGGGAGCTTCTGAACAGCGGCCCGGTGAGCGGTTACATCGGGTTCGACCCGACCGCCCCGAGTCTGCACATCGGCAGCCTGCTCGTCATCATGCTACTCGTACGGCTTCAGCGACATGGGCATCGTCCGGTCGCGCTCGCCGGGGGCGGCACGGGGCTGATCGGCGACCCGAGCGGCAAGGGATCCGAGCGCCCGCTGTCGAATGCCGAGACCGTCGCGCAGAACACCGAGAGCATCCGCCGGCAGCTCGAGCGGTTTCTCGATTTCAGCGGCTCCAACGCCGCCCGTCTGCTCAACAACGCGGAATGGCTCGTCGAGCTTCGCGCCGTGGACTTCATGCGCGACGTCGGCAAGCACTTCACCGTGAACTACATGCTGCAGAAGGACTCGGTGCAGGGGCGCATGGAGGCCGGGATCTCGTACACCGAGTTCTCGTACATGTTGCTCCAGGCCTACGATTTCCTCGAGCTGCGGCGTCGCCACGACGTGCGGCTGCAGATGGGCGGCAGCGACCAGTGGGGGAACATCACGGCGGGGATCGAGCTCATTCGGCGGTCTGCTGGGCTCGACGGCCACGCGATCACGGCGCCTCTCGTGACGACGGCGGCGGGAACGAAGTTCGGCAAGACCGAAGGCGGCACGGTGTGGCTCGATTCCGCGATGACGACGCCATACAAGTTCTATCAATTCCTCGTCAACGCGGACGACCGGGATGCGGGAAAATATCTCCGCTTCTTCACGCTGCTCGATCGCGGCACGATCGAGGCGCTCGAGGCCGAACTCGCCGAGCGTCCGGAGAAGCGAGAGGCGCAGCGCGCGCTCGCGCGCGAGGTGACGACGCTCGTCCACGGCGAGCAGGCCGTGGCCGCGGCCGAAGAGGTGTCGGGGCTGTTGTTCGGCGGCAAGGAACCGCAGTCGCTCTCGATCGAGGCGCTTCACGCACTCGCGATGGAGATCCCGGTGTTCACGATGGAACCGAAGGACGAGCCGACGTCGCACGACGTCCTGGAGGCCACGCTGGTCGGGACGGAGGCGCTCTTCGCCAGCAAGGGCGACATGCGCCGGATGCTGCAGCAGGGCGGAGTCTACGCGAATGGCCGGCGTCTCGCTCCGGAGCGCGAGCCTCTGGCGAAGGATCAACTGCTCGGCGGCGAGTACGTGCTGGTTCGAAAGGGCGCGAAGACGTACGGACTGGTCAAGGTCAGGTAGGCCGTCGCTCAGGCGTTCGCGAGCATCGCCAGCACGCGATCGATCTCCTCGACCGTGTTGTAGAAGTAGGGTGACAGCCGGATCGCGCCCTCGCGCAGCGAGTACGAGACCTTCGCCTCGTCGAGCCGCGCGGCCGCGGCGTGCACCGACCGCGGCCTCACTGACACGATCGCCGCACGCTGCAAGCGATCGGCGGGGGTCACCAATTCCACGTCGTCGCGCCCCGCGATCCAATCGACGATCCGCTGGGCAAGCGCCAACGCGTGTGCCGATACCGCGGCGGCACCGAGCTCGGTGATCAGCTCGAGGCTCGCGACCATCCCCGCCATGTCCTGGTACGGGAGGGTGATCATCTCGAAGCGCCGGGCGTCGTCGCGCCACGTGAGATCGTAGTGCGTCAGGCGTGAGAAATCGTCGGAGTCACGAACGCCGAGCCAGCTCACGTCGTGGGGCTCGAGCTCCGAGATCAGCTCGCGCCGCACGTAGACGAAGCCCGCCCCCCATGGCGAGAGCAGCCATTTCTGCGCCCCGCAACTGAGCACGTCGACCGGCAGCTCGCGAAGGTCGAGGGTCAGCGGCCCCACGCCCTGAATCGCGTCGACGACGAAGTACACGCCGCGCTCGCGGCAGAGGGTGCCCAACGCGCGCAGGTCCACAGTCGCACCGGTGGCGAACTGCACCCACGACACGGCGACCACGCGAATGCGCTCATCCTGGCGGAGTTCCTCCGCCAGGCGATCGGCGGTGAGGACGCCGCGGTCGCATTCGATCATCCGATGCGACACGCCGCGCCGTCGCGCGAGCTGCATCCACGGATAGACGTTGGCTGGAAACTCCTGCGTCGGCGAGAGCACCACGTCGCCCGCGACGAGCGGAAGCGAGAAGGCGGCGAGATTCACGCCGAAGCCGGTGTTCGTCGCGAGCGCGATCTCGCCCGGTTCCGCGCCGACGAGCCCCGCGATCAGCGCGCGAGCGCGATCGAGCGTGCCGAACTGCATGTCCTGTGTGATCCGCGACGGGACAGTCCGCAGACGGCTCCACTCGTCGAGCACGCGCACGGTGCGCGACGGCAAGGGGCCCGTCGACGCATTGTTGAGGTAGAGCGCCTCACCGCGCGCGGCCCACGGAAATTCATCGCGCCGCAGCGCCTCGACGTCGTAGCTCATTCAACTTCCGCGGCGCGAAGCGAGGCTCATCAGACGCTCGTGGGCATCTTCACGCGGCCCGTCGCGCGCGGATCGATCGCGTCGCGCAACGCGTCGCCGAGCAGGTTGAACCCGAGCACGGCGGCACCGATCGCCAGACCGGGAAACACCGACGTCCACGGCGCGTGCCGCAGCTGGTAGAGGTCGCGGCCATCGGCGATCATCGCGCCCCAACTCGGCGTCGGCGGCTGAACACCGAGGCCGAGAAACGAGAGCGACGACTCGGCCATGATCGCACCGGCGACGCCGAGCGTTCCGGCGATGACCACCGGCGCGATGACGCTGGGGAGCACATGGTTGACGAGAATTCTCGCATCGCTCGCGCCGAGCGCCCGCTCGGCCTGGACGAACTCGAGCTCGCGCACGACGAGCACCTGGCCGCGAACGAGCCGCGCCATGCCCGCCCACCCGACGACGCCGATCGTGATGAACACGACCGTCAGCGACGGCTGCAGCGCCGCGACCAGCGCGATGAGCAGCAGGAGCGTCGGAAAGGCGAGCGTCACGTCGGCGAGGCGCATCACCAGCTCGTCGACCCACCGGCCGTAATAGCCCGCGAGCAGCCCGAGGATGATGCCGAGCGTCAACGCGATCCCCTGCGAGACGATGCCGACGGACAGCGACACCCGCGCGCCGTAGACGAGACGCGCCCACACGTCGCGCCCCTGAATGTCGGTGCCGAACCAGTGCGCCCCCGACGGCGGCTGCAGCGAATTGACGAGATCCACGCCGAAGGGATCATGCCGGGCGAAGAGCGGCGCGCCGGCGGCGAGCAGGACGAGCAGGCCGATCACGCCGATCCCGAACCACGCGCGCTTGTCGGACTTGATGCGATCGGCCGCTCGACTCACAAAGGATCTCCCAGCTCGGGGGGCGTTCCAGGGCGTTGATGCTTCCAGCGACGATGATGCCAGAAGTACTGCTCGGGGGCGCGACGCACCCACTTCTCCAGCACCGCGGTGTACTCGGTCACGATCCGATCGACGTCGGCTTCACGGTCGCCCGTGTCGCGCGTCTCGATCGGCTCGAAGGTGAGTTGATAGCGTCCCGACGGGGTACGCAAGGCGACACCGAAGACGATCGGGGTGCCGAGCCGCAGCGCGAACACCGCCGGACCGCGGGGCGTCTTCGCGAGTCGCCCGAAGAACGGCACCCAGCTCGACGCGAGGCCGAGCGCTCCCTGGTCGACGAGCATCGCGACGGCGCGCCCGGACTTGAGCGAGCGCGGCACGCGGCGCACCGCCTGGTCGTCGTGGACGACGGTCATGCCAATGCGATGGCGCGTGGCGGTGAGATAGTCGTCGAAGAGCGGGTTGTTCATGTGCCGCGCGACGGCGTCGATCGGCAGGCCGCGCGCGGCGAGATACGCGCCGCCGAGCTCCCAGTTGCCGAGGTGCCCGGTGACGACGATCAGCCCCTTGCCGCGCGCCATTCGCTCTTCGACGATGCTCCAGCCGCTCACGTCCTCGAAGAGATCGAGAATCCGCTTTCGATCGTACGACGGAAGCACGGCGGTCTCGATGGTCGTTCGCCCGAGATGTCCGTAGGCCGCGCGCGCGATGCGCTCGATCTCCTCCGCGCTCTTGCCGGGGAATGCCGCCTTCAACTGCCGTTCGACGACAGCGCGCCGGATCTTGAGCGGCGCGTAGCCCAGACGGCCGATGCGCTCGCCGACATCGCCCGCGCGGTTGAAGCTCAACTGCTCGACAGCGGCGACGGCCCCGCGCAACGCCGCATACTCGGCGCGATGCGACATCGTCGGGCGTCGCTCCGATTTCTGCGGTGGCGGCACGACCGGCCGGGTCACTTGCGCTTCGTCCATTGTGTCCTGTCGCCCGCGGCCCGCACGGCGCGCTCGTAGCCGTCGACCATCGCGGCGAGATTGAAGTCCCGCTGCACTCGCGTGCGGCCGGCGTTGCCCATCGCCGCAAGCTTCTCGCGACTCGCCAGGAACGCGGCCACGGTCGACGCGGTGGCGGCGGGTTCCGTCGACGGCAGGAGTTTGCCGGTGATGTTGTCCGCGAGGTAGTGCTGCGTCAGCGCGTCCTTCTCCGCGAGCACGGGCACCCGGAGGGCCATCATGTCGAGACAGGCGAACGCCGCGTTGTCACCCGAGGAGACGATCCAGCCTGCCTGCGCCGCGCGGATGATCCGCCGGTTGTCGCCGGTGTCGCCGATGAAGCTCACGAGCGTCCCCACACCGAGCGCCGACGCGTGCAGCCGGAGCGCCTCGTCGTGCGAACCAGGTCCGAAGACGGCGACGCGGAGGTTGGCGTGTCGCGGTGCCAGCAGCGCGAGCGCGCGGAAAATCGTCGCGATCCGATAGCGGCCGGACTCGTCGTAGCTGCACGCGATCACCGTCGCGTCGGACGGCACGCGAAGCTCGGAGCGGTGCGCAGGCTCGACGTCGTCGAACGACGCGGCGTCCACCCCGATGGGCGCGACCGACGGCGGCACGCTCCATCCAGCCGTGTCGAGGGATCGCAGCTCCTGCTCCGCGCTCACGATCAGCCCCGACGCCGCGAGGCGCAGCGCGAGCCGTCCGCCGCGCATCAGCTCGATCGACTGGAACGACGGAACGCGCCGGAGGACCGCCCCACGGTCCGCGAACAGCCGCGCCGAGCTGACGACGAGCTGATCGCGCTCGGAGCCGACGATCACGACCTCGATGAAGCGTTCCTTGATCACGCGGCGCAGGTCCCAGGCGCTGCCCGTCGTGCTCGCGGGCGCGTTGACCGCGATCGTCTCGACGCCGACCGCGCGCGCCTCGATGTCGAGACGGCTGTCGGCGCAGCAGGCGACCGACACGACGTGATCGCGCGAGGCGAGTCCGCGCGCCGCCGCGAGCAGCGCGCGCGACCCACCGGACCAGCGCGGATCACTGACGTAGAACAGGACCCGCATCAGGCAGCCGAACCGCGCTCGTCGCGAAACTGCAACTGATGCAGCCGATGATACGCGCCGCGCGCCGACAGCAGTTCAGCGTGGGTGCCGCGCTCGATGATGTGGCCGCGGTCGAGCACGAGGATCTGGTCCGCGTGGACGATGGTGGACAGACGATGCGCGATGACGAACACCGTGCGCCCCTCGAGCAGCCGATCCACGGCTTCCTGCACGAGACGCTCGGACTCGGTGTCCAGCGCCGAGGTCGCCTCGTCGAGGATCAGAATGGGAGGATCGATCAGCAGCGCGCGCGCGATGGCCAGCCGCTGGCGCTGCCCGCCCGACAGCCGCGTGCCGCGTTCGCCGAGGATCGTGTCGTAGCCTTGCGGGAGCGCCATGATGAAGTCGTGCGCATTCGCTGAACGCGCCGCGGTTTCGATCTGCTCCTGCGTGTACTTCCCGGCCGCGCCGTACGCGATGTTGTTCCGTACGGTGTCGTTGAACAGGACGGTGTCCTGGCTCACGATTCCCGTGAGCGACCGCAGCGAGGCCAGCGCGATCTCACGCGTGTCGACGCCGTCGATGGTGATGCGCCCGGACGACGGCTCATAGAAGCGCGGCACCAGGTCGACGAGGGTGCTCTTGCCGGCCCCACTCGCACCGACGAGCGCGACGACCGATCCCTTCGACGCGACGAACGAGACGTTCGAGAGCACCGGCTCCGACTCGTACGCGAAGCTCACGTCCTCGAACGCCACGGCCCGGTCGAAACGCGCGACGACGCGCGTGCCACGATCCGTCTGGGTCTCGGTCGGCTGGTCGAGCACCTCGAACAACCGCTCCGATGCCGCGAACGCCTGCTGCGCGATCGCCGGCGCGGAGAAGACCTGCTTGAGCGGCGAGAGGAGGCGCATCACCAGCGTCATGAAGACGATGAGCGATGCGGCGTCCATCCCCCGCCCCCCCAGCACGTCCGTCGCGCCGATCCAGAGAATCATCACGGCGATCGACATGCCGATCACTTCGGTCAGCGGCTGCGACAGCGCCTGCACGCGGTTGATGCGCACCATGCCGCTCGAGTAGCGGTGGCTCGCGTCGCCGAAGCGCGCGTCCTCGTAGCCCTCCGCCCCGAACGACTTCACGAGCCGCACGCCGCTCACCACTTCCTGGAGGATGCTCGTCGCCTCGCCGAAATCGCTGCGCGAGCGGCGATAGCCCTTGCGCAGACGCCGGAGCATCGGCTGGATCGCGCCCATGAGCAGCGGAGCCACGATGAGCGACAGTCCCGCGAGCTTGAGCGACATCGCGAACAGCGCGGCGAGCGTGGTGACGATCTGCGCGAGGTTCTGCACCGTCCGGGTCACCAACTCGGTGATCAACGACTTCGTCTGGTCGGTGTCGTTCGTGATGCGCGAGATGATCTGCCCGGCCTTGGTGCGGTGGAAGTAGCCGAGCGGAAGCCGCTGCATGTGGCTGAAGACGGCGTCGCGGAGATCGCGCGTGACATACTCCTGCAGCGATGCGCCGAACTGCCCGGACAGCCACACGAACACGTTCTTCACCGCGACGATCACCATGATCGCGAGGATCATCGCGCCGAGCGATCCCTTCGGGTCGGCGGGGTTCAGGAACGCCCCGACCGTGCGATCCTGCATCTCGGCGATCCAGCCCGAGGAGCGCGGCAAGAGGCTGGGCTGCTGGAAGAGCGCGTTCAGGAACGGGATGAGGAGCGTGAACGAGAACACGTCGAGGCCGGCCGCAATCACGTTGCAACCGACGTTCCCCGCCATGCGCCACCAGTGGGGGCGCAGAAACCCAAGCAAACGACGATACATGCGCTAACGACGCGGTGTGAGAAGAGACACCGGCAGAATGCACTCCTCGGGCGTCACGCCCCCATGCAGAAACGAACCGCGATACCGGCTCTGATATTCGCGCAACTTGGTCGGATAGACGAAGAAGGAATCTCCGGTGGCCAGCAAGCTGTTGGCGCCGAGTCCCCGCCGGGGAAGCTTGAGCGCATCCTCGTTCGTGAACAACAGGGCCTGCTCCGGATTCTCGGCGCGCAGATCCTCGCCGAACTTGTAGCGGAGGTTCTGGGTCGCATCGCGCCGGGCGAACACTGTCGCCGGAGTCCGACAGTGGATCGATCCGTGGTCGCTCGTGAGCAGCACCTTCACGCCTCGGCGCGCCGCCTCCTGCAGAAGCGCGAACAGCGACGACCGCTTGAACCATTGAAGCGTCAGTTGCCGCAGCGCAATCTCGTCGCGCGCCACCTCGTAGAGAATCGCCGATTCCGAGCGGCCGTGGGTGAGCAGATCCACGAAATTGAAGACGAACGCCGAGACGCCCTCGGCCGCGATGGCGCGCGGGAGGCGGCGCTCGAGGTCGTCGCCGTCGGCCGCGGTGGAGATCTTCTCGTAGCGGACCGGCGCCGCGACGCGCAGTTCCGCGAGGTGCGCCTCGAGCAGCTCGCGCTCGTGCGCATTGAGCGTTTCGTCATCACGCTCGCCCCACCAGTCGGGAAAGCGCGCGGCGATCTCACCGGGAAAGAGCCCGCTGAACAGCGCGTTGCGCGAGAACGGCGTCGCCGTGGGGAGCACGCTGTAGTAGTGCGCGGTCTCGACGTCGTAGAGCGACGCGATGATCGGCTCGAGCACGCGCCACTGGTCGAGGCGCAGACAGTCGACGACCACGAAGACGACGCGCCTGTCCGACGCGAGCACGGGCAGCAGGTACTCGCTGACGATGTCGATCGAGAGCGGCGGGCGGTCTCCTTCCAGGTCGCGCAACCACGCCGGATACGCCGTCTTCATGAAGTTGGCGAACTCGCGCCGCTGATCCGGAAAGAGACCGAGCAGCGACTCGTGCAGCCCGGTCTCGTTGGTCGCGACGAGGTCGAGGTCCCACTGGGTCAACTCGGTGAAACGGTCGATCCAGTCGCGCCAGGTCAGATCGCGAAGCGGCACGTCCTGCAGCTCGCGGAAGCGTTCGACGAACCGGCGGGCGATGGCCTGGCGGCGAATGCGCGGTCCCTCGAGCAGGCGCGCGACCGCCGCGTAGACCTGTCGCGGCGTCACCGGCTTCACGAGGTAGCCCTCGAGCGCGTTGCCGAGCGCCTCGGTCATGGTCGCGTCTTCCTCGCTCTTGGTGACCATGACGACGGCGAGATTCGGGTCGGCCTCGCGCAGGAGCGGAAGCGCGTCGAGGCCGCGCTTGCCCGGCATCTGCTCGTCGAGCAGGACCAGGTTGAAGGGACGGCGACGGACCAGCTCCACCGCGTCGTCGGCGTTGGTGACGGCTTCGACCTCGAAGCCTTTGTCACGCAAGAAGATGCGGTGTGGCTCGAGGAGTTCCGCCTCGTCGTCGATCCAGAGGACGGACTTCGCCGGTTGCGCCATGGCGGGAAATATAGAAGGAGGAGGCCGGGAGCTTTTTGTCGGTCGCTTTTCGGGCGCGGCACAGCCATTGTTCAGCCCGTGCAAACGACCGTGGTTTCCTCTCTACCCCACGCGCTCGAACCGATCGCGTTTCGCTTCCCGGCCCTCGCGGCGCTGGCGGGCCGCGCACAGATCGGCGGACGGCGCGAGGTTGCGCTCGCGACGTTCGTGGCGTCGAAGCTCGCGCGCGATTGCCATGCCGATCCACCGCTGCCCGATGCCGCCCGCGCGGAGCGCGCCGCCGGCGCGAAGTCCTGGATGTCGACCCTGAATCTCCCGGCGACGGTGCGCCCCGCGCTCGTCAGGCTGCTCGAAGCGACCGGCCGGTCGCGGCCCATCGCGGAGGAATTCGCGGCCGCGCTGAGCGCGGTTCACACGTTCCTCGACGGCGCGGCCCTGCGCGAGCTCCAGGAGTTCGCGGCGACGCTCACGCGCGCCCCGGAAGGCGAGCGCCGTGGCGCGTAGCTCGGACATCTCACCGCTGTCGGTCCTCCTGAATCGGGTGGATGCGGCGAGCGACGGGACGCCGCCGCGCGATACCGTGGCGTGCGGCTTTCCGAGCATCGACAAGATGCTGGGCGGCGGCTTCCGGCACGGCGATCTGGTCGTCCTCGGCGGCGACGTGGGGAGTGGGAAGTCGGCGCTGGCGCTGGCCTTCGCCATCCGCGCGGCGCAGCAGGGGACGCGCGTCGTGTATCTGTCGGGCGAAGCGACCGTGGAGCGGCTGCACGAGCGCGTGATCGCCATCGAGGGACGCACGCGGATCGACGACTTGCGCCAGGGGACACTCGACGACCTGGCGCGGGCGAATGCGGGCGCCGTGGCGCTCCGGCTGCGGGACCGTCTGCCGACGTTCGAGCGTCTGGCGCCGAGCGTCGACGAGCTGCCCGCGCAATTCGATGGGCTCGCACCGGCGGACCTGGTGATCGTGGACTCGATCGGCGCGCTGGCGACCGGCAAGTCGCCGTTGGAAGAAGAGTTGGCGAGCGTGACAAGGTGTCTCAAGACACTGGCGCTGGACCGCGACACCACCATATTGGCGACCGCACCATTGCCGAGGTTGTCGGACCGGCCCGATCGTCGTCCCACACTCGACGACTTCGGGGCGCTGGGGACCGTCAAGCAGTTCGCGGACGTGGTCCTCGGGTTGTTTCGGCAGGACATGTATGAACCGGCGCGCGACATCGAAGGCGCGACGGAACTCTTGATTCGCAAGAACCGGAACGGTCCAACGGGCTACGTCGATCTGTACTTCTACGCCCAATGGATGCGGTTCGAGGACATGCTGGATCCCGACCGGTAGGAGACTGAAGACAATGCGCATGATTCATATCGCGGCGTTGGCGGCCGCGTCGCTGTCCGCCGCGTGCGCGACAGCCATCTCCGGCAGCGCGGAAAGCATCTCGCGGCTCGAGCAGAAGCACAACGCCGACCCGCAGTCGGAGGCGCTCCAGCGCTCGCTGGGGATCGCCTACTACAAGGCGCAGCGGTACGCCGACGCGCGGAGTGCGCTCGAGAAGGCCACGTCGATGGACAGCAAGGACGGCGTCGCGGCGCTGTACCTTGGCCTCACGGCGGAGGCGCAGAAGGACCTGCCGGCGGCCCAGACGGCGTATGAGCGCTATCTCGCGGTCGGCCAGACGCGCGGCGTGAAGAATCAGATTCGCGCTCGCG
>Ga0164243_10001897_pt1 | contig 35059 bp, 32 predicted proteins | sample OricompcompostOP_FD_108781 | JGI IMG/M metagenome (GOLD analysis project Ga0164243, IMG submission 108781) | Organic Plus compost microbial communities from Emeryville, California, USA - Original compost - Organic plus compost (OP) | ecosystem: Engineered > Solid waste > Mixed feedstock >...
GGAGACGCTGACTTTCCAATACATCTATGGTTGGGCTGATTACCTGCGTCTCTACGCTATCTTTATTGCAATTAGTCCGCTAGCGCTGTGGTTATTACGCCGAGGTATGTGGTATGTCGTCCTGGCCGCCAGTTTTTTGGTGTGGTATCTATTCCCTATCGATTTTCGCGCTTTGCCATGGCAGACAGTTGAATTATTACAGCCAATTCCTTGGCAATTGATCTTCTTCACCGGCCTTGTTGTTGGGTTTCACTGGGCAGACATTATAGCATGGTGGGATCGCCACCGCAGATTCCTTACACGCTATGTTGCACTACCGCTTATTGCTATTGCCCTCGCAACATTTGCATGGAACGTGTTCGCCGTATTTGCCAATGAATTTATCGTACATAATGCATGGACGCAAATGTTAAGTGATCGAGCCTGGGAGCTTCGCATGGAAGACTTTCATAAAGAACAGTTACCGCTGGATCGTTTTGTCTTGTTCTTGCTGTGGTTCTGGGCGTCGTTCTTTATTGTCAAACGTTTCGAAAAGCCAATCATTAAATACACGGGCTGGCTATTAATTCCATTTGGTACCAATTCACTCTATGTTTATACGCTGCACGCGATTATCGTCTTCTTCGTTCACTTGTATTTTGTCGAGACAATACCTATCTTCAACTTCTTCATTACAGCCGGCGTTATCGGTCTGATTTATCTGGGCGTTCGAACGAAGTTTCTATTCAGCGTTATTCCACGCTAAAGTGCGTTGCCTGAAAGAGCGGTTTGCCAGTCAAATCATCGTTGATGACAATTGATTCCCTTTGCTGCCATGTACTACGAAGTGGTTTGGGCGGGGTATCATGCAGGTTGGAAATTACCCATAAATCAGGATGCTGCCGACCAAACGCAGTAACGTCTTTGATTTTGAATGTATCATCCTCAGCCAGTGCCGTTAACGAACCGTAACGATACTGTGTCGTTTCATTGACAAAATAAATCGGAGAATCAGGAGTCGTGTAAATAACTGCTTCGTAGAATATCCATGGAGTACTGGCAAGGATTGGTGTTCCCGCCGGAGCTTTGGCCCGGACTGCTTCGACGAGTTGTCTGACGTTGTTGGATTGATTGCTTGAACGGTTGTAATTGCCAATTGTCGCCTGATTAACAATACCCGCAATAAATAGGGCTATGGTGACCGCTCCAATAAAGCTCACAACCGCGACATGAGTGAGACGACGGGATAAAACCAACGTCACACCAATCAAGAGCGACAGAAATACGACCGACGTCAACAAATAGCGATCAACGAATGCCGAACGTAATGGTGGCATTGACATAAGGAGTAGCAATACCATTGGTACAACGACGAGGCTGATCATGAGGAGATAGCCGTTGCGCTGATTACCATGCAGTGTTCGTAGTGTCCTGACAACGAGAACAACCATTACCACGACCAAGAAATAAACTCCAAGCGCCACCCATGACTTTACACTTCCGGCATCAGAAAATAGCAGAAAATCTGACAGAAAATCTGGTACCGTTGACACTGAAACGGGCTTGATCCAAAACCCATAACCTTGAATCGTCAAGAATTGCATTATAAGAAAAGGCATCCAAAAGGCAAAGAGTAAAATCGCCACGCCATGTGCGATCAACCACTGTTTATCAAACAATTTTCGAATGGACTGAGAGAATTTTTCTTTTGGTGTACGGACGGTCACAAACCGCCACACCCAATGTGCCACCCACGCGAGTGCTGCAAAATATTGTGTCAGCATGCCCAACGCAACCAATACGCCATAGGTTACCCATGCCCAACGTTTTTTAGTCTCGGTTGCATGCACTAATATGTATGTTGCTGCAACAACGATTGCCGTGAGGAGCGTATACATGCGAGCTTCTTGCCCATAGCGAATGAACATTGGTGATAATACCAAAAACAAAAGTGATACGTACGCCGCACGCCGTCCAAATAAACGAAGCATGAGCAAGAACGCGAAGACCACTGTTACCGCACCAAAGAAAATACTCATCGAACGGATGCCAAGTTCGGTGTTGCCAAACGCCGTTGTCCATAGCTTCAGTAACCAGTAATAAAGTGGCGGATGGACATCACTGGCAGTATACCGCGTCAGATCAACAAAATTAAATCGAATCAAAAACGACCCAAATGCCTCGTCAAACCAGATTGAAAATTTAGTAACCGTACTAGCCGCGAGTGCAACAAATACACCAATCCCACCAGTCAACACAAGCAAATCAACTCGGGAAAAAGAAGGTAGCAGCGGCTTGCTTTTATTGAAAAGGCGAAACATCTTAACGATAGTGTATCATTTTTCGCTTGATTTTTCCTGACGAAACACCACCCTGCTGTACCACAGGTAATTCCAGATGAGACTGAATAATGTAGCGATTAATTTGGCACCAAATAGCGCCACTTTATCGTCATGTACAATCACTGCGATCATGCCCACCGTTGCCCATATAATAATTCCCTGAACGATCCAAAGACCGCTGAGTGTCACAATGACAAACAAGATAACCTGGCGGTAATTATGTGTATCCGTGTTCCTAAAGACTGCTTTTTTGTTTAAAAGATAGCTCACGCCCAGTGCAATTGATGTGGAGATAACATTAGCGATAATCGTCGCAACACCAAACACCGATGCAAGTATAAAGAGAATTGAAAAATCAGTGACAGTGTTAACGACACCCACTAATACGAAACGGATTTTTTCATTCATTGCACCCACTATAGCAGTATTCCCATACGAGGGAAAATAGGGTATAATCATCCAAGTTGCCCATCGGGGTGTGGCGCAGTTGATAGCGCGCTCGGTTTGGGACCGAGAGGTCGAAGGTTTGAGTCCTTTCACCCCGACCATAGAAAAAAGACTACCTTCAGGTAGTCTTTTTTCTATGGCATGGCTGAGCGATTCATACCTTCGACCGATAGGCGAAAACTGCCTGTGGCAGTTTGAGGAAGCCTTGCTTGGCCGCAGCGGTAGGGCTTTAGCCCGAGAGCGGAGCAAGAATACGAAGGTTTGAAGCCTCGGGTTCATAATGGAGCGTAGCGATGTCCTTTCCCTCTCTATTTTGCTATCATGGACTTAGTATGTTCGAACTCATCTTTGGCACCATGGTGGCTGCTTCGCTTGTAGCTACGTATGTTACCAATCCCTTTACTCGCCTGAGTATTATTCGCCTCCCATTTCGTATCAAATTAGATCGTGAAGTCCATGAAACGATCGACAACAATGCCCGTATAAAAGTCAAAAACAATTGGTTTTGGCGATTGTTCGCTATTTATCAATCGGGTCTCTACATCCTAACAACACGCTATTTTCATAGCCCCGCGTCAAAAGGCGGAACAGTCGACCATGTAATTGCCGATATTCACGCGCTGCGATACGACCCAAACAAACTGCTGCTCATTTCGGGTGATCATTTCAACGGTTTGTTCGTGCGCAATCTTGGCGTGTTTTACTACCCTATGCTCGACCGTATGATTCCATCGGACGAAGAGGATTGGCAGCGTCGTCAGGCAGTTTATTTGCAATCTGTTGCTTATGCCCTGGGTGTGTTTGCAAAAAGCCCCACGCTCACCACGACAATCGTATCAATGGGACCATACAGTGCAACCTGCGTGAATTTTTATGCCTATCCTTCTGATGCCTTGTACGGCATTTTGTATGCACTCGCTGCACTCAACGGCAAAGAATCAGCCACGCCGTACCAGTACGCGGCTGCGACACTACAACTTGATACCAAACCTGCAACAAAACGTTTGTTAAGTGAATACATGGATACCCTGCAATTGCTTTATCGGGGTTATAAAGACAAAGTACTCGATAGCGAAACGGGGTTGATTAGTCGCGGTGTTCACTTATCTGGCGCCAAAGATATTACGCGTCGCCGCAGTGCGTTTTATGACAATGTGATTTTTTGGAAGACAACCCAACTAGCAATGACACTTGGTATCATACCTAAAGACAAAAAATATTTGGCTCGCTTGAAAAAAACAATCATTGAGACGTTTTGGCTGGAAGACAAGGGCTATTTTTTGGAAGATTTGTCTGATGAAGGTATGCAGTATTCATACTATTCATCCGACTGGCTGATCGTGCTATCGACCGGATTCTTAAACCCGCTTGATCCAGATGAATCAGAATATTATAAACGTTCAATCGATTACATTCAGCAGCAAAAAATCGATCAACCGTTTGCTATCAAATACCAGCAAGATACCCGTGCACACCGTCAGTTTTTAGCCGTTCGGTTGGCTGTTGCAAGTTATGGGGGCGATGCAATTTGGAGTTTTTGGGGTATGGAATACATCAAGGCACTGTTGCTGCTCTATAAACAAACGGGTGAAGCAAAGTACAAAAAAGCCGCGCGTTACCACCTGAATAAATACGAGGCGAAAATGATTGAAAACGGTGGTTTCCCCGAAGTGTATGATGCCAAGGGTGATCTTTTACAAACACCGTTCTATCGCAGCATCCGCCAAACTGGCTGGGTCATCGGGTTTGAACAAGCAGGGCAAATGTACCGCGCACTGTGCGAAGAAGCGTATACTTAAAACCATGACGAAACAACAGCGGCTTGTGCTTATCATCGCAATTTTTGCGTCGTTTTTAGCGTTTTTAGACGGGTCGGTCGTCAATGTTGCCCTGCCTGCGATCGATCATGAACTTGGTGGCGGACTTGCGACTCAGCAATGGGTCAGCGATGCGTATTTGATTACACTTGGCGCACTCATTTTGGTCGCCGGTGCGTTGTCGGATGTTTTTGGTCGCAAAAGAATTTTGATTTGGGGCATTATTGGTTTTTGTATTGCCTCACTTTTGTGCGCCGCCGCACTGACGGCGCCGATGCTGATTGGTGCTCGCGCACTGCAGGGAGTTTTTGGTGCGCTACTTGTCCCGAGTTCATTGGCGCTGATTATTGCGCATTTCGACGGTCGAGCCCAAGGCAAAGCAATCGGCAGCTGGACTGCCTGGACTGGTATTTCGTTCATCATCGGGCCACTCGTTGGCGGATTATTAGTCGATACCTTGTCTTGGCGCTATGTCTTTGTCATCAATATTATTCCGACAATCATTACATTGTGGCTTTTGCGTCGTTTGCCTGCTGATACTCATCGCAGAAACGTGCCAATTGACTGGATAGGAGCGGTGCTCTGTACTATTGGGCTGACAGGGACTGTTTACGCGCTTATTGAACAGCCCAAATTTGGGTGGGGTGATCCACTGATTTATGTACCACTTGTTGGTGGCATCACTGCACTGGCTGCTTTTTTGTGGTGGGAACACCGCACGCGCGAACCAATGCTACCACTATCATTATTCAAAATTCGCAATTTTAGCGTCGGTAATTTAGCCACAACAAGCATCTACGCGGGGTTGTCTGTTGCAACGTTTTTGATCATCATTTTTGTCCAACAAGTCGGCCACTATTCCGCAGTCACCGCCGGGCTGACCGTGCTGCCGGTAACGATCATCATGTTTTTCCTATCATCCAGGTTTGGGGCACTGGCCGGACGTTTTGGACCAAGGTTTTTCATGAGCATTGGACCGACGATTGCTGCAGGAGGTTTTTTGTCATTTCTGTTAGTGAGCAGCGAGATAAACTATTGGACACAACTATTCCCCGGTATTCTGCTGTTTGGCCTAGGATTATCAATGACCGTTGCGCCACTGACCGCAGCAGTGCTAGGTGACATTAGCAAACAGCACGCCGGTATTGGATCAGCTGTTAACAATGCTATTGCTCGAATCGCCGGCTTGGTTGCCATTGCATCAATCGGTTTGATTATTGGTCCGTCGGTGACGCTTGAAGGTTTTCACCGTGGCGTCATAGCGATGTCGCTGCTGCTGTTCATCGGAGGTGTGATTTCGGCTCTCGGCATCCGCAATCCTGCAACCAAATAACCGTGCTTATGCTACAGTAAATGCGTGGGCACGATCATTCAAACGATTGACAGTACAATTATTCAGCTTGCAAAAAAGTGGTATGTTCCGATTGCACGGATCGCGTTTTTCATTATTTTCTTTTATTTTGGAATTCTCAAAATCGCTGGGCTCAGTCCTGCTAGTCCGCTCGCCCATGCGCTGACCGAAAGAACAGTCGGCCTACAATACTTTGATGCAGCATATATGACGCTGGCGTTTGTCGAATGTATTATCGGCATTCTCTTCTTGATTCCGCAAGCGACACGAATTGTTATCGCACTGCTATTTATTCATATGGCTGTTGTTTGCTCGCCACTCATACTAGTGCCCGAACACACCTGGAGCGCGCCATTTGTTCCCAACCTAGAAGGACAATATATCATTAAAAATATCGCACTTATTGCTGTCGCTGTCGGTATTGCCGCTCATGAAACGCCACTTGCACCCAGCAAGAAACATCGTAAAACTACTTAGCGAATTCGACTGCGCGTGTCTCGCGAATGACGTTGACCTTGATTGTGCCAGGATACTGCATGGTCGATTCGATCTTGGTAGCAATGTCGCGCGCCAGTTTGATAGCGCTCAGATCATCAACGGTTTTCGGACTCACGATCACACGGACTTCACGTCCTGCGCTAATTGCATACGCCTTGTCGATACCGTTAAAGCTGGTCGCAATGTTTTCGAGATCTTTCATGCGCTCAACAAAGTTCTCGGCACTAATATTGCGTGCGCCCGGACGAGCCGCCGACAGTGCGTCAACCACACGGACAACCAATGCCTCTGGCGTCGTCGCTTCAACATCATCATGATGGGCTTCAATAGCATGGGCAATTTCTTCTTTCATGCCATACTTGCGCGCTAGTTCAGCGCCAATATGATGGTGCTTGCCTTCGACTTTGTGCGTGACTGCCTTGCCAACATCGTGCAGCAATGTGGCGATTTTAACCGTACGAACATTGGCACCGATTTCTTCAGCGATCATGCCAGCGAGGTGTGCCATTTCAGTGCTATGAAGAAGAACGTTTTGACCATATGACGTACGGAATTTAAGTTCGCCCAGCAGTTGCAGCATTTCACGGGGGATGCCGGTCACACCGACCTCACGAGCAGCATCTTCACCAGCTTGTTTGATTTCTTTTTCGATCTGCTTCTCGGCCTTTGCAACGACTTCTTCGATACGGCCCGGGTGAATGCGGCCGTCTTTCATCAGCATTTCCAGGGCCAGTCGTGCAACTTGACGACGCACTGGATCAAAGCTCGAAAGAACAATCATACCCGGCGTATCGTCGACCAAAATATCGACACCCGTTGCCCGCTGCAACGACTGGATGTTACGGCCTTCTTTGCCGATAATACGGCCTTTCATTTCTTCATCAGCCAATTTGATTGCAGTGACGGTGCGTTCTGCAGTTACCTCTGAACTCATGCGTTCCATCGCCGTGAGGATAATCGTCTGTGCACGCTCTTCAGCATCATCCATTGCATCTTTTTGTAATTTTGATACCAGACCAGTCAGATCGTGTTTGATATCGCGCTCGGTCATCTCCATCAGTTTCTGAGTCGCATCAGCTTTGCTGAGTTTGGCAATTTTTTCCAGCTTTTCTTGCTGCTTTTTGCGGATATCACGGATCTCGTCTTTTAGCTTTTCAACTTCGTCTTCCTGAGAGCGTAGTTTCTCAGCACGCCTATCCAAATCATCCAATTTTTTATCAAGACTCGCCTCGCGCTCAGCCAGACGATTCTCGGTTTTTTTCCACTCTTTGCGGCGCTCGTTTTCCAATTCCAGTGCTTCGTCTTTGGCTTTCAGTACGATACTACTGGCTTTCTCCTGCGCCTTGGCAAGTGTTTGCTCTGCTTTGTTTTTGTTGGCCGCACTACGACTGCGACTATAGGTAATTGTTCCGCCCACGCCCAAAAGAGCACCAACAACTGCGGCAATAATACCCTCTATCATCTGTCTATCCTTCCCGCGTCCGCTGCCAGATCGCGTCCTCATAGCAATAATCAGTCGTGTGCTGAAGTGGCGAACGTCGTTTGTCTTCGGTAAATCTTCAAAGCTTGCTGAGATTCATCGGTAATAATACGGTGAATTCTCTCACAAACTGTACTCATTGTAGCGCCAAGTCTAGCGGCCGCGCAAGCTTATTTGCGCGGTTTGGTGATATTGGCCTCACTGCCGTAATGCGGCAGAACAATGTGGTCATTATCACCATTTTGAAGCCGTGTTATTGCATCCCGTTGCCACGCATCCCCACTCGCACCAACTATAGGAACCGCTAAGCTATCAGCAAGTGTGTTCAGCACAGCAAGCCCGATTCTCAGTCCCGTAAAACTACCCGGCCCTCGAAAAGCACCTATACCGGTGATGTCGTGCCAACTTTTTCCTTGCTCACTCAACTGCTCTTCCACCCATTTGAGTAGTCCATGCGCGAGCTGCCGCTCTGCTTGCCACTCATACGAGTGTGTTTCGTTCCCGTCGATCACGGTGAGATATGCCGTTGGCGTTGAGGTATCGAGGAGGAGGATCATTGCAACTGCTCCTTTAGTTCATCACTTGCCTCGCCGCTCACAACCGCATCGATTGTTCGTGTATCGTCTGCATTGGTCTGAATCGTCAAAGTTAAGCGCTCGTCCGGGAGTATATTCGCGACTGCATCCGCCCACTCAATGACAACAACCGCCTTATCATCAAGCATTGCCTCACCCAACTCATTCGCCATAATCCCCGCATCATTTAAACGATAAAAATCATAGTGGACCAATCGTCGCCCATCACCTGTTTCGTATACACGGTTAATCGTAAAACTAGGACTCTGGACTGTCTCTGTTACGCCCATTCCCGCTGCAAGTCCACGCACAAACGTCGTTTTGCCTGCGCCAACATCACCGACAAGTTCGATCACTTCGCCGCCTCGAAGTACACGCCCAACACGTTCGCCAAATTCGCGCATTGCCTGCTCGTTGTTTATCTGTATCATTACTTGCCAGTATACCGCAGTTCGTACCCCCATAAAAAGCGCTGGCAATTTGCCGGTGCCTCGACTACAATAGTCATAAGCATCATGCAGATATCGGATGGGACATTGGAGAAACTGCTCAAAAAGAGTGAACGTTTTTCACAGGAGCAAATTGAGGCGCTCAAAACCGAGAGCGTCAATTCGCATCGTTCCCTGCAACAAACAGCAATCGAAAGTGAACTCATCGACGACACCACCCTGACAAAGCTGTTCGCCGACTATGCTGCTATTCCTTATATTGAACTTGACCCTAAAACGATTCCGAGCGACGTACTCAACAAGATTCCCGAGCGCATCGCCAAACAGTACAATGCGATTTTGTTCAAGATCGACGATAATGGCCTGCAACATCTGGCTATGGAAGATCCGGATGATGTTCAGGCACTGGACTTTATTCAAAAACAAATTGGTGAAAATGTCCGCACCTACATCACTTCGCATGCCAGCATTCAAGCCGCGCTAGAAAACTACCGCGGTGATGTCAATAAGGAACTCTCCGAAGTTATCGATATCCAACGTGAAGAAACTGAACCGCGCGAAGAAAATGTCAGCGCCGATGAGGTCAGTGAAGATTCGCCGATTGCACAAACAATTGACTTGCTGCTCGAGTACGCCATTCGTAGTAACGCCAGCGATATCCATATTGAGCCACGCGAAGAATTCGTGCAGATCCGCTACCGTATCGACGGTGTGCTCAAAGAGGTCAACCGACTGCCACGCAACGTCCATGCCGCTCTCGTCAGCCGTATCAAGATCCTATCCAACCTGAAAATTGACGAGCGACGCGTTCCGCAAGACGGCCGATTCAAGGTAAAAGTTGCTGGTAAGCAGTACGCGCTTCGTGTCAGCACATTGCCGATTAGTGACGGTGAAAAGATTGTCATGCGTATCCTGGACGAATCAAATCAAGCAATAAGTCTTGATAAGCTCGGTTATTGGGGCTATTCACTAGCCACAATTAGTGAAGCTATCACTGAGCCGCACGGCATGATTCTTGTCACCGGCCCAACCGGATCAGGTAAATCAACGAGCTTGTTCAGTATTTTGTCACAGCTCAACCGCCCGGACGTCAACATCAGCACGATTGAGGATCCGGTGGAATACAAAATACCGGGCGTCAACCAAACACAAACCAATCCCCAAGCGGGCATGACATTTGCCGCTGGACTCCGCGCACTGCTGCGTCAAGACCCAAACATCATCATGGTTGGTGAGATCCGTGACGGTGAAACTGCCAACTTGGGTGTCCAAGCGGCTTTGACCGGCCACTTGGTCTTTAGTACGCTCCACACCAATAACGCCGCGACAGCCTTGCCGCGCCTCCTCGATATGGATATCGAACCATTCCTCATTGCAAGCACGGTTCGAGCTATCGTGGGTCAGCGTCTCGTGCGTCGACTCGACAAAACAACCCGTGTCCCCTATCAACCGACTGATGAAGAAAAAAATGCAATCATTCGTTTGTTCAATTTGAAAAGCAATCAAGATTTTCGCTATATCCACGAACTGGAAAAACTCGCTGCTAGCCAAGGGATCGGTGGCGACGCGCCGCTCAGTACCGACGAAAACGGTATCAAAACCCTCTATAAACCTGGTGCCTCAGAAGATGAGAGCGGTCGTCATGATGGGTTCAAAGGGCGGCTCGGTATCTATGAGGTGCTTAACAACACAATTGCCATCCAAAAACTCATCACCGCCAATGGAACAAGTAACCAACTACAGGATCAGGCCATCGCCGATGGTATGATTACGATGCAAACCGACGGATTGATCAAAGCGTTACGCGGAGAAACAACCATTGAAGAAGTACTGAGGGTAACAAAGGAGTAATATGCCGCTGTATCAATACATAGCCACGTCAGAGACAGGCGATAAAACAACCAAAGGCACGATGGAAGCACCCGATGAAGCCGCGGTCATGCAGGCACTCGGCAAACAAAAACTGCGTCCGTTGAGTGTCACTCCTGCAAAAAAGAGCGGTAGCGGCTCGAGTTTTGGCAAACTGCTCGGTGGCAATAAAGTAAAATCGGATGATCTGGTAATTTTTACAAGGCAACTTAGTGCCATGGTTGGTGCTGGCGTACCTTTGCTCCGATCACTCAGCTCGCTTGAGCAACACAGCGAAAGTCCCGCGCTCAAAGCAATTTTAGGGAATGTTATCAAGGAAGTTGAGGGTGGCGCCCCGCTCGGCGACGCGCTTGCCAAATACCCAGGTACCTTCAGCGACGTCTATATCAACATGGTCCGCGCCGGCGAAGCTGCAGGTATTTTGGATGAAATTCTCAAACGCCTGGCCTTGCAACAGGAAAAAAACGCCTCGATCCGCAAAAAGATCAAAAGCGCCATGACCTACCCTATGGTACTGCTTGTCATCACTGTGTTCGCCTTTTTTGGCCTGATGCTATTTGTTATTCCTCAGATAGGTAAAATCCTCAAAGACCTTGGTGGGCCAGACGCCGAGCTGCCGCTCCTTACGCAAATCATGCTCAGTGCAAGTGCTTTTATTGTGGCGTGGTGGTATTTGGTCCTACCAGCGCTTGGCGTTGGTATATGGTTAACTATCCGTTATCTTCACACCCCTGCTGGGCGCAAACAATTTCACCGACTCGTACTGCGAGTTCCTGCAATCAATGGCATTATTCGTAAAGTCGTTGTCGCGCGTTTTGCGCGAACATTTTCTGCCCTGATTGGTGCCGGCGTCTCAGTGATCGAATCGATGACGGTCACCGCACATGCCCTTGGCAATGTCGTGTATGAAGAATCGCTTCTCGATGCAGTCGACAAAGTCAAAAATGGCCAGCAACTCTCAAGCGTACTCGAAGAAGGCGGTTTGTACCCTGCCATCGTGTCACAAATGCTTTCAGTTGGTGAAGAAACCGGTCAAACAGAGGTTGTATTGGTCAAAGTCGCCGAATTTTACGAAGAAGAAGTTGATGCCGCCATTAGTAGTATCAGCTCGATCATCGAGCCAGTCATGATTGTCATCATGGGTGGCGTGGTTGGTCTGATCGCGGCGAGTGTGATGGGGCCAATTGCCAGTCTGGCACAGAACATTAAATCATAAGCAAAATCAGCGTAATCATGCTACAATAACACATGAAAACCGCGCGTGGGCATCATGACAAAATTACTGCATAAAGACAAACCCATTATTGGCCTGGACATCGGTAGTACCGACATGAAAGTCATGTCGGTTGATCTGCATCGCCATACAGTGACTGGGTATGGTGCCATCGATCTGGATCCTCTAAAAATTAAAAAAGCCTTGGATGAAGACAACGAGTACCTGCTATCGAGCCTGCAAACCTTAATGGAGCGCAAATTGGTTGGAACATTAGTCAGCGAAGAGGTTGCACTCGGTATCCCCACCTCTCGAACATTTTCGCGAACATTCACCGTGCCAGCAAATGCAGAAAAAACCCTCAAAGATGCCGTTGCTATTGAGGTCGGTCAGTATATTCCCCTCCCTATGTCGCTACTATATGTCGATTACGAAATTATTGAGCGCAATGACACCACTATTACAGTCATCATGAGCGCAGTACCGCGTAAACTCGTCGACAATGCACTCGATGCCTGCAATGCTGTCGGCTTGAATGTCACGCTTGTTGAACCAGCAATCAATGCGGTTGCTCGAGTATTGAAACTGACAGAAGAAGGCTACCTGCCAACGGTCATCGTGGATATTGGTGCCGCTAATACTGATATTGCAGTGTTGGATGGATCGGTACGTATTACTGGGGGTATAGCCAAGGGCGGCAATACTTTTACGCTTGATATTGCTAAAAAACTTGGCGTGACACTAGAGAACGCCCACCAACTCAAGGTCCTTAATGGCCTTGCTCCGGGTGCAAAACAGGCAAAACTCACCAGTGCACTCAAACCTGCTCTTCGCAGTATCATCACCGAAACGCGTAAAGTCATCCGTTATTATAATGAACGTCTCAGCAACGATCGCCGGCTCGAACAAATACTCATCGTTGGTAGCGGAAGCAATGTTCCTGGTATTGGTGAATACTTTACAAATGAACTCGTCATGCCCGCCCGAACTGCTAATCCGTGGCAAGTACTCGATTTTGGTGAGCTACCTCAGCCAGCCAAACAATTCCGATCGCGCTATATTAGCGTTGCTGGACTCGCGAATATTCCCAAAGGAGCAATGTGGCAATGATTAATTTGCTCCCTGACGATACAAAACGCGATATTGAAGCAGCCCGCACCAATGTTTTGTTGCTCCGTTATAACATTTTGACTATCGCTGGATTGGTTGGGCTAGCACTCATCTGCGCTGCGTTCTATGTCGTTCTGAATATGAACGAATCATCGTCAGTCACCAAAAGTAACGACAATTCGTCTAAAGCTGCCGCTTACAACGATGTCCGTAAAGCCGCCGATGAGTACAAACAAAACCTCACTATCGCCAGTCAAATCATGAATAACAGTGTTAATTATACGTCTGTCGTTTTTGCTATCACTAAACTCTTGCCTCAAGGTGTCATCCTAGACTCTCTCAATTTAAAGGCCGCCGACTTTGGCAAACAAATCACGTTTTCTACCCATGCAAAATCATATGCCCAAGCAACCCAACTGAAAGAAAACTTCCAAAAATCCACTATCTTTACGAATGTCTATTTTCAGAATATTACCCAAGCAACCGACGCGCAATCAGCCGGTGCCTATCCGTTTGCGGTTGATTTGAGTGCACAACTAAATAAAACGGCAATGCAACAATGAGTGAGAAGAAGAACAAAGGTATCACCCCGACCAGTCTCCGATTGATATTAAGCATCACTATTGTGCTGATGGTTGCTGTATCGGCGGTAGGATTTTGGTTTTTCCGTAATGCACTTGCATCGTATGCGGCCGATGTCGACAAAGCAGCCAAGGAAGCAACTGCAAGTAGTAGTGATATCGCCAATCTCCAGCAGCTCCAAAAACAACTCGAGCAAGATAGCGTTGCAGTCAATCGCGCCAAAAATATCGTCGCTGACAGTAAGTCGTACCAATATCAAAACCAGATTATTAGCGACCTGAACACCTATGCCAAGGCATCGGGTGTTACGATTTCGGGCTATAATTTTACTACTGATACACCAACCTCTGGCGGTAGTGCAGCCGCAACCCCAGCCAGTCCGCAGCCCCTCACGCCCGCTGGGCTAAAATCAACTAGCGTCTCTGTCACCGTCAAAACACCAGTCGATTACAAAGCCATCATGAAATTCATCCACTCTATCGAAATCAACCTGACAAAAATGCAGCTGACTGGAATCTCGCTCACGCGTGCCGCAGATAATGGAAATCAAGTCACAACCAATCCGCTCACAATTGAGGTATATATACGATGAAAACTGATGATCTGACAAACATCCTTCAACCGCTTAAGCGTTTTATCACCAATCATCATCTTGTCGTGTTTATTACAGTTGGTGGTCTTTTGCTAGCATTAGCTGTCTATGCTCTTTACGATGTCCTTGTCAGCGCGAATCAATCAACAGCCAATACACCGACCAGTAGCGTGACACAGTTCGATCAAAAAACCATCGATCGTATCAAAAATCTTCATAATAGTAGCGACGGTGGGGAGACGCTTGTTTTCCCATCACCTCGCGCAAACCCATTTGTCGAATAGCAGTTATTTGCTGTTTCGCTTATACTAGAGGTATGCTACTCACCGGATCACAGCTGATAGGAACACCCGTTATGGGATTGCAGACCGGTAAGGAACTGGCTCGAACAAGCGTTGCGGTCATCAATCCGCATAATTTATCTGTTATTGCATATTTAATTGAGGGACCACACTTAGACCACACCCCTTCCTACTTGCGCATTGCCGACGTTCGCGAACTCGGCAGCCTCGGTATGATCGTTGATTCAAGTGACGAGTTTGTTGAGCCTGACGATATTATCAACGATAAAGCAATTTACGAACTTGGTTTTACACTTGAAGGCAAGCACGTTATTGATGACCATGGCACGAAAATTGGCAAAGTGACGGATTATGTTGTTGATGTTGATAGCTTTGTGATTCAGCAGTTAAACGTCAAGCGTCCGCTCCTAAAAAGCTTTACAGACGATGAGTTGCTCGTTCATCGTGGCCAAATTGTCGAAGTCAACGATACGACTATTATTATCAAGTCGGGTAAGGTAAAAGAATCAGCCGTTGCAGCCGCTAGTCGACACTACGTTAATCCATTTCGACATAATTCACCGCAGCCAGAAACCGTTCGCATCGACACGAAAAAATAGATTGCGAACCTTAGATTCTTCAACTTACTATACAATATGTGTCCGATTGGACATGTTTTGTATAAGGTCCGTTTTACGCGGCAAAACTATCTGAATCCTCTGACAAAGCTGATTTAATATCGTCATATGAAAAACCTTGACGAGCAAGGTATTGCATAAACTTTTGCTCGTCGGGGTAGCGCCCACGTTTCTTAGCGATAATTTTTCGCAGTTCCTCTTCGTCTGACCGCTCCGAGACCTCGAGAGCATTCTCGATAATCGCACGATCAACCCCTTTAACAGCCAACTCCGCCTGCAATTTGCGTCGGCTCATACCTTTTGTTTGATTTCGGTTTTCTACCCAATAGCGTGCGAACTTTTCGTCATCAATATGCCCTCTTTCAACCAGGCGCGCAAACACGCGGTCTGCCACGCTTTGGCTTACCCCAACACGTTCTTTTAATTCACCAGTTCGCTTACTTTTATACTTTTTGGCCAATGTTTTTCGGTATAAATAATCTTTCACTTCTCGTGCTGAATGCGGCCGCAGCAAACAATACTCCAATGCCCTGGCATATAATTTGCCAAATTGACTTTCGGTCTCGAGCTCCGCAAGCTCCTTGTCGCTATATTCGCTGCCAACTTTGATGCCTAAATCGCCGACCTGTGTAATATCCAAACTAAACCGGTACTTCCCATCCACCATCACATTCACCCGATTCGGGTCGCGCTGTTGAACGGTAAGGGCAGTGATTTTCATTACTTCCAAGTACGTTTTTCGTTCTTTTCGTCCTTTGATCGCAGAGCTGCATCAAGATCGATGCCGAGACCATTGCAAATAGTGCAGAGCAACCAAAAAACATCCGCTGCCTCGTGCTCAACTTCTAATTTGTCCGAATCGCTTGATGTCTTGATGCCTTCAAGCGGTCGGAGTGCCTTTGCCAACTCGCCGACCTCTTCCACTAACAGCATGAACTTTTGCTGGGTCGTTTCGTCTGCAAATCCACGTTCGGTTATTTTTTGCTGTACGTACGCCTGCCACTCTGCCAGGCTTGCATCTGCAGCTGGGCCCGCCATACTAGGCCTCTTCTTGGGCTACTTTTTCGCGAACTTTCTTTTCGATCTCAGCAAGGACTTTTGGATTTTCCTTGAGGAATGTCTTGGTGGCTTCGCGACCCTGGCCAATCTTTTCGTCGTTGTAGTCAAACCATGCACCAGCTTTGCCAACAATACCGTGTTGAACAGCCAAATCAAGCACATCGCCGGTATTACTGATACCTTCGTTATACATGATGTCGAATTCAGCTACACGGAATGGCGGAGCGATCTTGTTTTTGACAATCTTTACTTTTGTTCGGTTGCCGATGATATCCTCACCATTTTTGATTTGGCCGATACGACGGATATCAATACGGACTGAAGCGTAGAATTTAAGGGCGTTACCACCAGTTGTGGTTTCTGGGTTGCCAAACATCACACCGATTTTCATACGGATTTGATTGATGAAAATAACAGTCGTCTTGGACTTGTTGATGATACCCGTTAGTTTACGGAGCGCCTGGCTCATCAACCGAGCCTGTAGTCCCATGTGGCTATCGCCCATTTCACCGTCGATCTCAGCTTGTGGCACCAGTGCTGCGACCGAGTCGATGACCACGAGGTCAACCGCATTGCTGCGTACCAATGTCTCGGCGATTTCCAGTGCTTGTTCACCATTGTCAGGTTGCGATACGAGAAGATTATCTGTATCGACACCAAGGCGTTTGGCATATGCTGGGTCTAATGCGTGCTCAGCATCAATAAATGCCGCCGTTCCGCCGTTTTTCTGTACCTCAGCAATTGCGTGCAAGGTCAGTGTTGTTTTACCTGAACTTTCAGGGCCATAGATCTCGATGATACGGCCTTTTGGATAGCCGCCGCCAAGCGCCAAATCAAGGCTGAGCGCGCCTGATGGGATTAATTCCACATCAACTTTGTGCGCTTCGCCCAATTTCATGATTGATCCATCACCAAACTGCTTGGTGATTTGATCCATTGCTAGGCCAAGTGCCTTTAACTTACCTTCACTCGCGGGTGCGTTTGCCGTTGCTGCCGTTGCCGTTTTGTCGGTCTTTTTTGCCATACTTCCCCTCTCTTTTGTATACCTTCTATTATACATGAGTCCAGTGGTTTGCTATAATAAGGACCAATGACAAATCCTCGCAAATCCATGCAAAACGGCTTTACCGTTATCGAGTTGATTGCAATCACGATTGTACTCGCCGTCGCCGCCGTGCTTGTATTTGTGCAAGTGAACAGCTTGAAGGTTGCTGACCAAAATAATCAGCGCAAAACAGCGATTAATGCAATGTACTACGCACTTGAAGAGGTCTACTACAAGCAGCACAACAGCTACCCGGCAACGTTGACATCTGCGACACTACCATCGGTTGACCCTGCCCTCTTTACTGATCCGGATGGTTTCACACTCGGAAAAGAAGCCCTGAGTAAAGAAGAGTTGCAAAAATTGGCTGATGGCGGCAACACATCTGATGATGTTGAACGTCGACTGACGGCTGTGAGTGCTGGCAAAGGTCCAAATTATCACTACGACGCGACCGATTGTGATACGGCTGGCAATTGCAAAGGCTATACACTTCGCGCTGATTTAGTTGGCGAAGCCGAATACGTCAAAAAGAACCGTACTCACTAATCGCTCACGACAGGACGGCCGTTTTTGAATGCTTCAACGGCATTGTTGAGTAATGCAATTTGCTTTTTAGGATTTGAAACATAGTGGAACCGATAGGTTGTTTCGTCACCCTCAGTACTCAGGCGAATCGAACCGTAGTTAAAAATCAATTGCAAGATACCCGATTGCGTATAGCTGGCGTCTTCAATATTCGAAAGACTGACCGTTTGTTCATTGCGAGCAAACAAACTGGTCTGAATTTCCTGGATAACACTCTCATTGGTCAGGAAAAACTTGTTATTTAAATACACCCATACCACAATGTACGTACCCAAACCGATCAGCACGAGCAACAACGCAGCCGGGAGAAGGAGCGCATCAAATGGTGGATTGCCCGATGGAACAAGGGTTGGATACATGGCGAGACCAATAATTACCAAAGCCGCAAGTAATGCTCCAACAATGATCGATCCAAATAAACCAATCCAGTGCCGTCTGACTTCACTAATAATATATTCGCCTTCACTCAAGTTGAGAGTTGGATGCTTCGCCACCGAATCCTGGTGTTTTTTCATTAACTCAGGGGTGATAACTGGCGCAGCAGGATCAAGCGGGCGTGTCACTTGCACAACTTGATGTTGGGGTGATGGTGTCTGCGGTGGGTGTGCGTAGAGCGGTCGTCCATCTTTGTCATAGGCGACCGGCTGATCATAGTCAGTTGGTTTGTTGGGCTGCATACGATTATTATAACCCGGCGAAGTGAGAGAAATGAATGTTTACTTTCATTTCCAGACAAAGACGGATTTAATTATTCAAACAATTCTTGTTGCGGGTATTTACCCAGATGCTTGGCGGCTTTTACTGTCACGCGCCGGCCACGGGGCGTTCGTTCGATGAGTCCGATTTGTAGCAGATATGGCTCATGAAAATCCTCGATCGTACTTGTTTCATCGCCGGTTAATGCTGCAATAGTTGTGAGTCCCACGGGATTGTGACCATAGTGCTCAATCATACTTCCGAGCAGTCGCCGGTCCGCTGGATCAAGTCCAAGTTCGTCAACTTCAAGCATCCGCAAGGCTTCTTCGGCTATGACGGTATCAATAATACCGTCACCATTCACATCGGCATAATCCCGCACACGCTTTAAGAGACGGTTGGCAATTCGTGGCGTTAACCTTGCTCGTTCGGCCAACATCGCAGCCGCTGCAGGGTCAATCTTGCTCTCTAATAGTGAAGCTGCGCGGCGAATGATTTGCTCGATTTCGCTGCTGCTGTAAAACTCGAGACGATACGTCATACCAAACCGATCACGCAGTGGCGCCGCAAGTGCGCCTGCTCTTGTCGTTGCACCAATCACCGTGAATTTTGGTAAGTCCAGTCGTACACTGCGCGCAGCAGGGCCCTTACCAATCACAATATCCAATTTATAATCTTCCATGGCGCTATACAGCACCTCTTCAACCGACCGGGCCAACCGATGGATTTCATCAATAAACAAAATGTCGCCATCGGTTAGATTGGTCAGAATACTTGCCAAATCTCCCGCTCGTTCGATCGCTGGTCCGGCAGTCACGCGAATATTCGAACCCATTTCGTTGGCAATCACCGTCGCCATGGTTGTTTTGCCAAGTCCTGGGGGCCCATAAAGCAATACATGGTCAACTGGTTCGCCACGTTTTTTTGCTGCGTCAATTGCCAGTTTCAAGTTCTTTTTGAGATGCTCTTGTCCAACGTATTCAGAAAAGCGTTGCGGCCGAAGCGTCACTTCTATTTGTTGCTCGTCACTGTCATCGACATGCGTGCTGGTATCGACGATTCGTTCTATTGCCATTAGGACTATATTATATCATTTTTTATCGGTTCAGGGACGTCGATGTTATAACCACAAGTGTTATACTGGTGAACAATGGGCAAGAAACGACATTCAGGCTGGTTATTCATTGGTGCGATTGGTGTGGTTTTTGGTGACCTTGGCACAAGTCCACTCTATGCGCTACAATCTATTTTTCATGTTTCGGGGCTATCGCTGACACCATCCGATGTTCAAGGAATCATCTCGTTGATTCTGTGGTCAGTCACACTCATTGTAACTGTTAAATATGTCAGCCTGTTGATGCGTGCAGATAACCACGGTGAAGGTGGCATTATGGCACTCGTGGGACTGGTTCGTCATGCTGAAAAAAGGAGACGCCGCATGATATTATTCACTGCGATTGGACTCATTGGCATTTCGTTGTTTTATGGTGATGGCATCGTAACACCGGCAATCTCAGTACTTTCCGCCGTCGAAGGTACCAAACTCGTCTTTCCTGCAGCGACACCACTCATTGTGCCAATAGCTCTGTTGATCCTAACCGGACTTTTCGTCTTGCAAGCGCGAGGCACTTACGCGATTGGCAGGTTATTCGGACCAATCATGATCACATGGTTTGTCGTATCAGCACTGGGCGGGCTTTATCAAATCTTACAGCATCCTGATATTCTAGCCAGTTTACTGCCGACAACAGCACTTTCATTTGTTTTGGAGCATCCACTGCAATCATTCATTGCTATGAGCGCGGTCATACTTGCAATTACCGGTGCCGAGGCGCTCTATGCCGACATGGGACATTTTGGCCGAACACCAATTCGATGGGCGTGGCTCTGCGTCATCTTTCCGTCACTCGTACTCACCTATCTTGGCCAAGGTGCACTTGTCAGTACTGACCCATCGACAATTGTCAGCGCGTATTACTTAATGTTTCCCGATTGGTTGTATTTGCCCGTCGTTATACTCGCCACTTTCGCAACGCTTATTGCTTCGCAAGCGATTATTTCGGGCGTCTTTTCACTTACCTGGCAAGCAGTTCGATTGGGCTTTTTGCCACGACTCAATATTCAACACACCTCTCGTTTTGAGTTCGGTCAGATCTATGTTCCAGTCCTCAATTGGATCATGCTCGCACTCGTTATCATCATCGTCGTCAGCTTCGGTAGTTCTGCGAACCTTGCCGCGATGTTCGGCATGGCGGTGAGTGGTACGCTACTGATTGATACCATATTCCTGCTCATTGTCATGCGTAAAATCTGGCGTAGCTCAATGATTTATATACTTATGGTCGCCGTTTTTATCCTAGGACTCGAACTATTGTTTGTCGCAGCCAGTAGTACAAAAATCATCTATGGTGCATGGGTACCGATTGTTGTTGCACTTATTAGTTTCACCGTACTGAGCACTTGGTATAAAGGTCATCAAATCATTCAACGGGAGCGCAAGGAAGAAGAAGGCACGTTGGATAATTTTGTTTCCCGACTCCAGCGCGCCAAGGTTCCCAGGGTGAAAGGTCATGCCGTTTATTTGGGTCATCACGCTGGTAATGCACCGATGGCACTCCACGCAACATTGGATCAACTACACGAGTTGCACGAGCGCGTGGCAGTTGTTACTGTCGAAACGACCGATGCCGCCCATGTGCCGGAACGGTCACGGGTGGTCTTTGACGAGCTCGGTCACCCAAACGATGGCATTAGTCATTTGACACTACGCTTTGGATACAAGGATATTCCAAACGTCCCTCATGCGCTTGAACTGGCACGAACGAAAAGCCCTGAAGTTGATTTCAACCCCTACACGGCAACATATTTCATATCTGTCACCCAACCTATTATTGTTCATAATCGCCGTATGAACAGATGGCGGAAACAGCTCTATTTATTTATGGACAGAAACGCCGACAATTCGTCAAAATACTTTAAATTGCCGCTTGAGCGAACAATCGAGATGCGCTCATTTCTTGAGCTTTAAGATTTCAATGCTTGCGTAACACGATCGGCAGTCGACAGATCGGTAGGTACACCCTCAAGCGCCTTGCTTGCATCGGCCAAACTATAGCCGAGCGCCATCAATGCTTCGAGTGCTTCATCGCTGTGACCAACCGGCTGTGAAATACCGGTGAGATTGCTATTGTCATAACGAAGTGGCAACCCGACTTTGTCTGCCAGATCAACCACCACACGCTCAGCAATGCGCTTGCCCACACCCGATGCCTTCGCTACAAAAGCGCTGTCACTATTCGCGATCGCATTTCGTACCTGTTCACTGTCGCCAAGTGACAAAATCGACTGCGCAGCTTTCGGTCCGACGCCCTGGACAGTAATCAAAAGCTCAAAGAGTTTTTTGGCAGCGAGCGTACTAAATCCAAATAATTCCTGTGATTGTTCGCGAATGTGATGATAGGTATAGAATTTAACTTCTTCATTCAATAGTGCCCGATCATAGTCACCGGCCGCGACATTTACTTCGTAGCCAACCCCATGCACATCAACAATGACTGATGTCTGCAGTTTTTCGGTTACTGTGCCGACAACATGGGCAATCATCGGTTATTGCCTCCCCTGCCATTATTGCCATTTCCGGGGTTATCAGTGCTTGTAATTTGATATTTCAATGAATCTTCTGTTTGATCACCTGTGTCATTGGATGTAAATGTAGCAGTGATTGTATGCTGACCTGGTGACAATACCGCTGTTACCATCGATGCACTTCCATTGACGACGGGGCTAATGCCAATAAGCTGATTGCCATCCGTGAAGCGGACCGTTCCCGAAGCGGCAGTATCTGACAATGTTGCCGTAAAGGTAACCGTTGCACCTTGAGGAGCACTGCTTGCCGGACTCGCAGACAATGATAATTTGAGTTTTTGATCTGGGTTTGAACTCGGCGATGGCGTAGGTGTCGGTGACGGTGATGGTGACTGTGTTGAACATGTTGCCTTTGGCAGAGCAGTCGCCAGGAACCATTCAGTGTACGTCGCACCTTTGACAGCCGTGTCGGCCAATCCATGATTGCTATAACAGACATTACGTTGAACCACGCCGCCAACTTCAGGGAATTTCGTATCAACACCAGCCAAAATTGCCCCCATAGCCTTGGTAAATATTGGCCCGGCCATAATCGAACCACCATTCGCCATGATGCTATTGTCGTTGTTACCTACCCAGACACCAATTGCCATCTGGGGCGTATAACCCATTGTCCACGCATCACGAGAATCATTGGTTGTACCGGTTTTAACAGCGACCGTTTTAACAGCGCGGGTTTTTGCATCGTAGACAGTGAGCGTGTTGCCAAATACCGCAGCTCGAGCAGCGTTGTCGGACAAAATATTCGAAATGAGAAACGCACCTTGGGGACTAATCACCTGTTTTGATTCGTGTTTTACTTCAAACACTTTTTCATTGTATTTGCTATTGATAGTTCGAATTGTTGACGGCGTGTACTGTTTTCCCTGGTTGGCAAAAGCCGCGTATGCGTTTGTCATTTGCAGTGGGGTTACCTCTGCCGCACCAAGTGCGAGCGACAAGCCGTAATTATTTTTTGCATCAATCGAACTGAGACCCATTTTTTGCGCAGCGACAATCGTCTTGTTTAAGCCATATTGTTGCATTACTTTGACTGCCGGGATGTTGAGCGACCAGTCCAATGCATTACGCACGGTCACATCACCCCGAAACTTGCGATCAGCATTTTGCGGCTTGTAGCCGCCACCAAAATCAGTTGGTTCGTCTTTAAGTACGGTCGCCGGTGTAATCACACCATCGGCCAGTGCATTCGAGTAGTAAATTGGTTTAAAGCTGGAGCCCGGCTGCCGCAAAGCGGTCGCGATATTCACCTTACCGAACTGCTCATTATTCCAGTCGTAACTGCCAACCAATCCGCGGACTTCGCCAGTTGTTGGATCAATAGCTACAGCTGCAGCATTGCTTCCTTTGTTACGCTGAATAGTCGGCATGTTTGCAGTGATTGCCGACTGCAACTGGCCCTGCACATTTGCATCGAGCGTTGTTATGACCTGATAGCCACTACGAGCGACTGTTTCCTCACCGTATTTTTTGTATAGTTCATCGAGCACCATTTCGGCAAAATGTGGCGCAATACTATTATTGATTGGCGATTTTGGCGGCTGGTAGGCTAGCTGTTCCGCGAGCGCCGCTTGTTTTTCGGCCTCTGTAATATAACCATTGGTAACCATGCGCGTGAGGACTGTTGTTTGGCGCTTCTTCGCGTACTCTGCATTACCACTGACCGGTGAATAAACACTAGGTGCCGGCAATACACCAATCAACATCGCGGCTTGCGCCAGATCCAATTTGTCCGGCGTTGTACCAAAGTATGTTTGTGCCGCATCTTGAATACCAAATGCGTTCTCACCGAAATAGACCGAGTTTAGATACATTTCCAGAATCTGGTCTTTGCTGTACGTGTTCTCAATCGCTACGGCAATCGAAAACGCCTGATATTGTCTCAGAAAACTGCGATCGCTGGAAAGCACCGTGATTTTCGCTAGCTGTTGCGTAATGGTTGAGCCGCCAAAACTGCCGCCACCATTAATGAGGTAGCCGTATACCGCACGCAGCGTACTAAAAATCGAAAAACCACCATGATTATAAAAATCTTTGTCTTCACTCGCAATCAACGCGTCCTTCACAGGTTTGGAGATTTTATCCAATGTCAACAGGTCATGATGCTCTGCCCGTCCACTGCTATACACTTCAGTTTTGCCGTCATTGGCATAAAGGACAATACCTGTATTGTTACGGTTCATCAACCGGTTTTGATCGGCAATATCCCTTGCAAAATAAAAGTAAGTCGCCAGGGGCAAAATGATCAGGAAGGCAAGAATTGGACCGCCAATGACAAGCAAACGTTTTTTCCAGCTGAGCTTGCGCCACCAGCGAAACCGGTGTTTAACCTGCCGTTTCACTTGTTGTGCCGGTGTTACGCGCCGTGTATATTTTCCTTGACGTCGCATTTGCTCTATTATACCAGTTTTTTCTGAATTGAGTCTTGCAACCATACTCAAAAACTGCCAGAATATCCCTATATACGGAGGGTATATGACAGTAATCATTGAAACGAAAAAATTGACCAAAAAATACGGTTCTAAAGCTGCCCTCGACAGTCTTGACCTGACAGTAAATAAAGGAGAAGTCCTCGGCTATCTTGGACCAAATGGTGCTGGTAAAACCACCACAATCAGACTTTTGCTCGGACTCATCCGCCCCACAAATGGCAGTGCAACAATATTCGGTGAAGATGTGGCGACACGCGCAGCTGACATCCATCGCCGCATCGCCTACGTACCAGGCGAAACGAGTCTGTGGCCATCGCTTAGTGGCGCTGAAACATTGAAATTTCTTGCCAATGTTCATGGCTCAGTCGACCAAGCATACCAACAAGAACTCATTAAAAAATTCGACTTCGACCCAAATAAAAAAGTCCGGGCATATTCAAAGGGAAATCGGCAAAAAATAGCGCTGATTGCCGCCTTTTCAACTCGCGCAGATTTGCTTATTTTTGACGAACCAACGAGTGGACTCGACCCTGTGATGGCAAAGGTATTTCGTGACGAAGTATTAGCTGCAAAAAAGAATGGCCAGACAGTCTTTCTCTCCTCACACATGCTCGAGGAAGTTGAAGAGCTCTGCGACCGAGTCGCGGTATTACGCGAGGGAAAACTCGTCGAGTCAGGCACCTTGGAAGAATTACGACACTTCTCGGCAATTACAGTTGAAGCAACATTTGCAAATAAACCTCCTCACGTCGCCGGTCTTAAAGGCATCAGCAATGTCGAGGTTCATGGGCACTTTCTACGCTGCAACGTGAACGGTTCGATTGATGAGCTTTTGTCGGTTGTTGGTAAAGCCAAACCTGTTAGTTTCTTAAGTCGCAAACCGTCGCTTGAAGAGCTATTCCTGGCAATCTACGAAACAACACCCGGAGAAAAATAATGGCGACAAAAACACTTTCCACCAATCGTTCAATTCGGCGATTCGGCTTTCGCCAGACGTTGCGCGGTGCACTTATCCTTGGATTTCTGACCGGTATCATGATGGGTGCCCAAGGTGCCGCCTATGCTGAAGCCTATCCTGACCAACACTCACGTGACCTTTTCGTCGCTTCGCTCAAAGAGGCGCCTGCACTTGGTTTTATGGCGGGAGAAATCCGTGACGCCGGCTCACCAGCAAGTTATTCCATCTACAAATCGATTGCGTTGATGACACTCATCACTAGCATTTGGGGACTGTTGACGACGACTCGACTATTACGTGGGCAAGAAGAAGACGGACGGCTCGAAAATATTGTTGCTGGCAAAACCACCAAAAGCGCTGCCAGTGCGCAGCTACTAATAGGTGCAAGCTATTCGCTCGTCATAGCATTTTTGATCGCGTGGTTAATTATTGCCGGGTTAGGGGCAGTACCGAAAGTAGAGTTATCTGCTGGTGCAGCTGGGCTGTTAACACTTGGGGTCTTCCTACCAGGACTTTTCTTTGCTGGAGTCGGAGTGTTAACCAGTCAGCTTGCACTTACCCGTCGACGTGCACTGTACTATGGTCTTGTGCCCCTCCTTGCATTTTTTGTACTCCGCGGCGCAGCAAATAGTGTTAGTGATTGGGACCATCTCAAACGCTTTTCGCCATTTGGATGGACGGACCTACTGAATCCTGTATTAGATGCGCAGGTAAAATGGGTCATTCCAACAATCATCTTTACAATTATCGTTCTACCTCTGGGTCTATATCTCGCCAAAAAACGTGACCTCGGTGCCAGCATTATCCATGAGTCAGAATTCGCAAAATCCCGCTTTTTCCTTCTTGGATCGAGCTTCAAGTATATGATCCGGCAAAATAGCGGCACTTTTATATGGTGGTCTCTAGGCACGCTTTCCTATGTAGCGCTTCTCACTGCGATCGCCAAAATTGGTGCGGACACACTGTCCAATTCACCTACATTCACCCAAATTATTGGATCACTCAGTGGAACCTATGAAGACCTTGTTGTTGCGTTCCTTGGCTTCGGCGGACTCTTTACGGCACTTATCCTGCTCGTTATGGCAGCCGTTTATATGGGGAATGTCCGCCAAGAAGAAGCAAAAAACTATCTCGATAATCTTCTCGTTCAACCGGTTCGTCGAAGTAGTTGGCTACTCGGAAGGCTTACCATCATAACCATGATGGTCGGAATCCTTTCTCTGCTTGCAGGATATCTCGTGTGGCAAATTGCCACTTGGCAAAATGTCTCGTTAGATTTAGGCATACTCCTACAGAATGCGATCGCACTGACTGGTTCCGTGTTACTCCTTATTGGCATCGGCACATTCTTCTACGGATTATTACCTCGTTTTGCAGCAATCAGTATGTATATTGCTATCGTATGGGCATTTGTTGTTGATGTTCTCAAGTCGTTCTTTTCACTCAACGATTTCATTGATAAAACATCCCTCTTACATTACGTTTCATTTGCACCAACAAAATCACCCGATTGGTCAATGTTTGCATGGCTGATCACCATTAGTATTGTCCTCATTGTTATTGGGACAGTTGCTTTTACTCGGCGCGATATCGTCAGCGAGTAATTATTTTCCCGCGTCTTCACCTTCAATTGAGAGGTGCGGCAACACACGGTCAAGCCATCCCGGTAGCCACCAGGCTGCCTTGCCGAGAAGAGCCATCACCGCAGGAACCAGTGTCAGACGTACAATAAACGCGTCAATGAATATACCGGCTGCTAATCCGAAGCCAATTGTCTGAATTGTAGCATCGTGATTGCCGACAAATCCGGCAAAGATTGCGACCATGATAAATGCCGCTGCAACAACGACCTTGCTGGCATGCGCGAATCCCCGACGCACCGATCGCAGTGGCTCGCCTGTTTCCTGATACGCTTCATGCATACTTGTCACAAGGAAAAATTCGTAATCCATCGCCAGGCCAAACATGATACCAATCGTAATAATCGGCAGGAAGCTGATGATCGGACCAGGCGCTTCGGCAATACCAAACCAACCCCATTGGAACACCATAACGATCGCGCCAAACATTGCCAAGATCGATAGCAAGAATCCAAGTGTTGCTTTGAGTGGTACTAAAATTGATCGAAATGCGACAACCAAAATAATAAACGAGAGACCAACCACGACGGCAAGATAGACAGGCAACGCGTTGGCTAATTTGGTATTAATATCTGTTTGCAAGGCTGTAGATCCTGTGACCAACAGCGAAATTGATGAACTACCTGTAAGATTTTGTTTATTCGATGAATCGCGCAGCTGATTGATCAGGTCGATCGTTGCCTGATCGGACGGACCAGAATTTGGAATCACTTGTATCAACCCCGCCGTGCCGTTATCAACTGCAGCTGCAGGGAGTGCTGTCTTGACATTATCTTGACCGGCAATTTTGTCGGCAACTTTTTTCAATTGGACCAACTTGGCATACTGGGCGACCGTCTGATCAATCTTGGCGAGTGCCGCTGCTTTTTGCTGCTCGCCTTGTTGCTGTGCAGCTGCTATTTCTGCCTGCAGCGCGGCAGCCTGCTCAGGCGTTTGTACTGATGCTGCTTTTTGTTCAAATTGCGCTTGCTGCATGGCTTGGGCGGCGGCAGCTTGCTTGTTAAATTCCTGCATCGCTTGATCACGTACCGCAGCGCGATCTGCATCACTCACTGCCGGCAGTCCTTCGGCAACCACGAGGAGCGGACCATTGAATCCCGGGCCAAAACCTTTAGCTAGTAAATCGTAGGCTTTACGCTCAGTTGATGACTTGGCGGCATATTCATCAGTTGGTAGCGCCAGGTGCAAATGCTGCGCCGGCCAGGCAACGAGTCCGATAACGATGACACTGATAAGCAATACAGCAATCGGGAATTTCGTAATGACGACACCCCATCGATACCACACCGTCGTGCGCTTAGCGTGATGGTCTTCGTGTGCACCTTTCTTTTGCGCCGTAACGACTGCTTTGCGCTCCTTGGGTGAAAACACAAAACGCCCTACTAGCCGAAGCATCGCTGGAATCAGGGTAATTGCAACCAGTGCCGCAACCGCGATAGCTGCAGCCGCTGCAAGTCCCATCGTCGTCATGAAGGGAATTTGCACGACAGTCAGTGCAGCCAGTGCAATAATAACCGTTGCAGCGGCAAAAACAACAGCATTTCCTGCTGTCCCAATCGCTCGCGCTGCAGCATCTGCATAGCTAAAACCTTCGTGAACATACGTCCGATAGCGATTAATAATAAAGAGTGAATAATCAATCCCAACAGCCAAACCCAGCATTACCGCCAACACCGGCGTTGTTGAACTGATCGTGATGACCTGGCTCAGCGAAAACAATCCAGTCATACTCACACCTACTGCAACTAGCGCGGTCACAAGTGGCATACCCGCCGCTACGAGTGATCCAAGAGTGACTGCAAGCACAATCAATGCGATGACGAGTCCCCCAATTTCACCGACACCAATAATATCGCTCGGCGCTCGCTGTACAACATCGCCGCCCATTTCAACTTGCAGCCCATCCTTGCGGGCATCATTAACCACATCTCCGATCGAATGAATCAGCGAATCACTAATATTACCCGTACCATTTTTCAACTGCACTTGGGTATATGCGATTGTTTTGTCATCTGATACAGCAGCTGTATTCGTCATCGGATCAATGACTTGGGATACACCATCGATTTTCGAGAGAGCAGCTGTAGCGTTAGTAATAACTTGCTTGTAGTCATCAATTGTTTTGCCATCCGGCGTGGCAAACACAACGCGCGCCGAACCTTTACCAGCGTCAGGAAATAATTCTGCCATACGATCCAGCGCTTTCTGCGCTTCTGTACCTGGAATTGAAATCGCGGAACTTGTTGGTTTGATAAACTGCGAGGCGGTAAACCCGAGAATGGCAAGTACAACCACCCAAAAACTAATGATCACAAACGGATTTTTAAAAGCAAATGCACCTAACTGATGTAATTTTTGACCCATACCTTCCTAGTATACGTTGCCCGAGACCTGCTGCCTAGGCCGTTCGACTCATCATAGCATGGGTGATTGCAGCCGCTAATGCATCGGCGCAATCATCGGGTTTCGGTACCTCCGTTAGCGCTAGTTGCACCCGCACCATTTCCTGCATCTGTTTTTTATCCGCTTTGCCATAGCCGGTTAACGTCTGTTTGATTTGCTGGGGTGTGTACTCATGAATCGGTAATTTTGCTCGTCGGCCTGTCAGCATTGCGACACCACGTGCCTGTGCTACACTGATTGCTGTCGTCACATTTTGTGAAAAGAACAGTTTTTCAATCGACATCGACTCCGGATTTGTCTCGGCAATGATTTCTGTTAATCCATCAAAGATTTCTTCCAGTCGCTCATCAATTGGTGTATGTGCAGGTGTGGTAATGACGCCTGCAGTAACCAGTTTGAATTTATCCTTGTGAACATCAACAACGCCAAAGCCCAAAATACCAGTGCCTGGATCAATGCCTATGATTCTCATATGTTCAGTATATTAATATCCACTAAATTCGTCGACTTTGACTCGCTTAATACCGAGGTCCTTTACTATTTTGCGCACGTTCATCACCATTGCTGGCGGTCCAGAAACATAGACGACCGGTTGCTGAGCGACATCAATCAGATCCCGTAGGGCATCACTAGTGATCGCACCTGGTTTATATTTCCATTCGGGATCAGGCAGTTGAGCATCATCCGGCGACACCACGACGACATCAACCGTATGTTGTTTTAGCGTATCAACAAAACTGAGTTCGTTGATAGTATTCACCGCATAAATGAGTTGTATCGGCCGATCCGCATTCATAGCAAAACTGATAAATGGTGTCACGCCAATTCCGCCTGCAATACAAATAACTGGTACATTCGGATCACTCGGCAATACAAAATCGCCACCGATTCGCGTCGCATATAATGTACTCCCCGTTTTTAGGTTCATCAGCGCTCGCTTAAAACTGCTTGGTTTTGCTGGCAATTTTGTACCAATACTTATCTGCTCATCGCCAGGATTACCGACAATGCTAAACACACGTCGTTGCCCACGGCTATCCGGCCCGGCATGTGGCAGCGACAGTTCCATGTATTGTCCTGATTCAAAGGCGAGTTTTTGCGTGTCAAACGTCAATTCATAAACTGCTTCATTCAATTGTTTCTTGCCAACATACCGCAATTTAATTGCCCGCCGTTGGCCAAACCACCAGCCAATTAAATTGCCAATGACAAGTGCCAATGCGGGCGTCATCGTAATACGACCATAATGCAGTGGCACTGTCATCAAAATACCAACAGCTGTCGCTTCGATGTATTGTTGCCATGCCCTTGGTGGTAATGTCAGTGGCTCGCTCAGCATAATCGCACCGATAAATAGCAACGGCCATGACACCAGTGCTGTGACAGGGTCTATTCCTTGTATGAATAGCGAGGCCATTGCAACAATGACAAACACTAGGCTGACATATTGTTTTTTGGTCCTCTGCAAAATCAATATGCCAGCGATAATTGTGATTGGCACCATGCCTGGTGTGGCCACCCACCAACCGGCGTAGCCAAGTCCACTAATGCTCGCAATGACAATAGCAATCGCTGCAGGGTTGAACACATGGCGACTACGTACTACCACTACGTACTTTGACGCCATGGCGATCGCTGCGATCAACCCAAGTTTGACAAAATCCAGCAGTGATTCGGGTGGCGCAAATAGTAATGACAAAATCAGGCCGGTAATTAACGCTGATTCACTGTGCGGCCGAACGCCGAATAACCATCCAAACAAATGGTTTGTCCCATAGGCAATACCGACACTGATCGCTATCGAGCCTAGAAATCCTGCGGGCGAGTAGGGTATGTTACCTACAAACATGAGTAGGAGCGCCATACCGGCAAGGGCAATCAAGCAATAGAGCACCAAGCGGTACATCGTGATACGACCTAATTGTTCGTCGAACCAGCCGGTCATATGTATAATTCTCCCACAAAATTCTCCGAACGCTCAACCATTCCGTTGGCATGCAGACGAACATACTGAAATTCCCAGTTTGACAGCTTTTCGGCAGGAACAAAAAACAGCGCCGTCGCCACACCATCTGCCACCATGGTGGTTGGTGCAATAACCCACGTTGCAACAATCGACCGAACAGGTAATCCCTTTTTTGGATTCACAATATGATGCCAATCCCCCCATGCTCGGCGGTTTGTCGCCGATGCGCACAAACTCGCATCCCTCACTGACACCGCGCCGATCACTGTCGACGCATCAAATGGATTTTCCAATCCCACGACTTCCGCAACACCACGCGTTCGAATATCGCCACTTGCGTCCACCACATATCGCTCATGGCCACCACGCTCAAGTAGTTCGCCAACCAAATCAGCAAGATAGCCCTTACCAGCTGCCCCAAAATCAAGCAACGCCGGACGTGATATCGTGGCCTTGGCGTTGTCCCACTGCATCACCTCATCCCACTCCGGTACTTTGTTAATTTTACCGGGTTGGAGTGAATAAGTTTTGTCATATCCTGCTTCACTCAGCAACTGCCCAACTAGTGGCGAAACTGCCCCGTTCGTTGCCATATAAAGTTCGTGGTAAAAACCGACCAGTTGCGAGACAGTATCTGGAAATGTATATATACCGGCTTTGGCTGCTATTTTACTCACTAATGAATCATCGCGGAATCGTGAATATGTCCGATCAAAATCATCTATCAATTTACTAATTGCCGTACGTTCGTCGTCACTTAATCCCCACGCAGTTTCAATAGACCACTGCGTACCAATCGCCTCAAACCGCCAGTTATGCGCTGGCTTGTTTTTCGATGTCGTTGATGGCATCGTTGAATCCGCCAGATGTCAGTGACGATCCGGCCACCCGGCTTAGTTGCACTTCATCAATTTTTTTGCCAACAACTTGAGATTTGAATCCCGAAACAAATTTGTCCTGATACTCCTGCGCTTCGCCTGTTTTACCTTCGGGTGTCACGGTGGCATCCGTAATCGTCCCGTCACTGCCCAACGTCACCGAAACGGCAATTGATTCCAACCCGCCTGGTGTTTGGTAACTGCCCGTTGCGTTGTACGTGCCACTCTTAAAGTTTGTCGATGCGCTTGTCGGCTGAGTCGACGTAGATGCTTGCGGTGACATACTCGCCGGCGTGTCGCTGACGTTCGTATCTTTTGATGAATTATTCTGCCCGAGGACAATCGCTGCAGTTGCTGCAATCGCCAGGAGTGCTATCACAATAACGCCGATAACCGCTTTGTTAGGTGAGTGGGATGAATCCATATACCAAGTATACTATTTTTTACCTGAGAAACTGCCGACAGTCTTGCCAACATATGCAGCGATCTCCCTGCGCCACTCCCACATCCCGTAGCCAATCGCCAATGCACCAACACCACCAAGCGCCCACCACCCAACAAATGCCATGGCGGTGTCTTTGACCGGCTGGACTGCAAAGCTCGATTCGGGAACACTCGAAGCCGGCAAGTTGCGACAGCGGTTTGTTTCTTCGCTACGATATTGGTTGTCTTTGCATGGTTTTTGAATGCTCGCCGTAACAATATTACGGCAACGATTCGTTTCTTCATTGCGATACTGTCCAAGTTTACAGGCGGCCAATACGCTTGCCGCCGGAATGTTACGACAGCGTCCCGTATCCTCACTCCGGTACTTTCCTTCGCCACAGTCGGCCAAGGCCTCAGATGTCACAATTTTATTGCAGCGTCCCGTATCGATGTTACGCGCATATCCATCAGCACACGGCAAATATTTTTGTATGACATTCGCGGCACCTGGAGTGGACACATATGTCTGCCACCATGTGTCATCATCCATGCGTGCCCATGATGTATCACTTGCTAGATTCGTATACGCCTGCCTATCCACTTCGACAAGCCCATCCGATGATAATAAGTACACTATTCCCGATGTTGTTTTCGTCAGTGTCAGTTCCGTCTCGTTTACTAATATCGTTCTGTAGGCACCTGCCGGTAATGTCTCGGCACCAAAGACATACGATTTCGTCGTGCTGCGGTTTGTTTGCAGCTGACAGCCGTCAAGTGAGACATCGTGACGAGTGACGTTTTGTAGTTCAATGAACTGATTTGCACTGTTGGCTGCAATCTCATTAATCCGCAGACCTTCGCAACTATTCACTGGCTTTGGCGGTTCGGGGATAACACACGCCATACCAACAAAAGGTGTCGGCGTATCATTGTTATACACAGTGAACTCTTTGCTGGTGTCTCGCGGATTAGCAAAGACGACAGTATCATCCAAAAAACAACGTTGCAAAGAATTATTCTTTGGCGGCGCTACCGCAGGTTTCAGATCAAAAATATATCCACTTGCAGCCGACACATTACCCCAAGCAACTTTATCGAGCACATTACCAGAGACCGACTGGCTTATGAATATTTCTCCCATCGTATCGTTGAGCGAATACGAGGTCTTTCCAAAACTTGTCACAGGACCCGCTGTTGTCACCACATGCCCGAATACCGCAAATGACTTTGGCTGCAGGGTAATGCCATCTAAATCTACGAGCTGCACAATGCCTGCACCGCTCCCACGGTACCAAAGCGATAATCCCGTTAATGACAGCGGCTCATTGTTTGGGTTATAAAGTTCAATAAATTCATCCGTACCGGTTGTTTGCACTTCGGTAATAATTGGACTCTCTTTTACCGGACTCTCCGTTGCATTTTCCTTGATTATTTCTTCCTGGACAACCGAGGATTCAGGTGCCGTTTTCTCCAATTGTCTATTTTCCAATAGTTTTTCAGCCACACTCTCAGTAGGTGATTCCTCAGTCTGAACCGTATCGACAGCCGCTGACTGAGCATCATTCGACGTCGCACTTTCAGCCGCTACCGCAGAAAACGGCATCAATTGAGCAATAGCAAAAACAATCAGTACACCCACCCTGATAAAACGCATATCCTTAAAATGTACCGTAGCGATTTTGAATTGTAAACAATTCTATTCGGGTAATTCTGCTGTGATATCTGCGTTAGTATGGACGTTCACGACATCGTCCAAATCATCGAGTGCATCAAGGACTTTGAGCACTTTTTCCGCTTGTTCAGTCTCATTGATTTCAATCATGTTTTTAGCAACATATTGCAGTTCGGCGTCTTTGACCTCCAACCCCGCGTCAACAATATTGCTTCGTACTTTGGCCAAATCTTTCTGGTCGGTATAGACAACAAGCTCGCCGTCTTCCTCGACAGCATCCTCTGCACCAGCGTCAAGCACGGTCAATAGTGCATCTTCGCCAGTTGCCGCCACACGAATCACGCCCTTGCGATCAAACTGAAACATCACACTGCCAGCATCGGCAATCCGGCCGCCGTTTTTGGTGAGTGCGTTGCGCACTTCAGGAA